>Ga0172372_10000054_pt1 | contig 158793 bp, 125 predicted proteins | sample LakKiv5m_2_FD_114544 | JGI IMG/M metagenome (GOLD analysis project Ga0172372, IMG submission 114544) | Freshwater microbial communities from Kabuno Bay, South-Kivu, Congo - kab_092012_9.5m | ecosystem: Environmental > Aquatic > Freshwater > Lake | place: Democratic Republic of the Congo...
CCTGCGGCATGCCCGTGTCCGCGGCCGCGATACGGGCGGAGTAGAGGGTGTCGGCGGCGATGTACAGGGAGTCATCGTCCTGGCGGAGCACCATGACGGGCTTTTGGAAGGCGAGGAGGCGGCCGTCCGCATTGCTGAATTCGGTATGCCCGGCGTACACGGTGACGCCTTGTGCGGTATCCCGGTACACCACGTTCCCGACGGCCACCCCTGCACCGCTCTTCTTGTCGTAGCGGATATCATCGGCCACGACGGACTGGGTGCTGTCCTCGATGGCGGGCCTGTCGCCGAACCGGGCATCGCCCGTGCGGAGTCCGTAGGAGCCGGAGCGGGTACGGATGACCGTCCTGCCGTCGCGGATGGTGGTGGCGGCGACGAAGGTCGCCGTCTCGCTGTCCACGTTGTAGCGCAGGGTGTCGGTCGTCATATCGTATTCCGGGTCGTTGAGGCGGACGTCGTGCAGGAAATAGGCCTCCTTGGTATCGGCGTTGTAGCGTCCTTCCCGGCTTGTGAGGACGGAGTTGCCGTTCACCAGCCGGCCGCCCTTGTCGTAGGTGCCCGTGCGAAGACCCACGTCGTAGTGGAGTTCGTCCGTGGTGAGGATGCCCTTGCCGTCGGTGAGGCGCACCTTGCGGCGGAGGGTGGCCATCCGGGTGTCGCCCAGGTAGGTCAGTTGCTGGGCGTAGGTATGGACCGTATCGGCGTCGTTGATGTGGATGTCACCAAAGGCTTCCACCAGGTTCCGCGACTCGTCCTTGACGGCGCTGTCGCAGTAGAAGCGGGTGGTGCCCTGCAGCAGTTCCACCTGTCCGGCGAGGATGTAGCTCTCGGTGCCGGCATCCGACCGGACGATGGTGAGCCGGTCGGCCCGGATGATGTGCACGGTGCGGGTGGTGTCGCCTGTCCGGCCGGAGGTCGGCGGGGGCGGCTGGGCGGTTGCGGTGCTGGCCGCCAACGGGATGAGGGGTATGACGGCTCTTGCCCAAGGCCTCATGGGCGGGGCGCTTTGCCTGCGCTGTCGGGCAGGGGACTCATGAGGGGCTGCTCCTTCTCTTTGCGCCCGAAGACGGAGAACTGGATGTAGCGTCGCGGATGCATGCGCAGGTCCTGCAGGAGGATGTTGAGGCTGTTGGCGGTGGCGTCGAGGTTGCGGTAGAGGCTGGTGTCCTGAAGGAGTTTGCCGACAGTGCCCCTTCCGCTGTTGGCCTGTTCCAGGGTGCGGTTGAGGTTGTCGACGGCGGACTGCAGCTTTGCGACGGTCTTTTCCAGGTCGAGGGCGGCGACGCGGGCGGAGAGGGCGTTGAGGTTATGGAGGATGCCGTCGATGGTGTCGTTGTTGTCGCGGAGGTTGGCGGTGATGGCGTTTGCGTTGCGCATCGTCGCGGCGAGGTCGCCGGTGCGGGGGTCCATCATCGAGCGGAGGGAGCGGCTGGCCTCGGAGAGGTTCGCCAGCGTCGCTTGCAGATGGACCTTCGTGGCGGGGTCCAAAACGCCGCCCACCTGTTCGACGAGGGAGTCGAGCGACGTGAGGGTGCCGCTGACGTTCGACACCAGGGGGGTCACCGACTGCTTGAGGTCTTCCAGCATGCCCGATGCCTCGACGGTGCGGATGGTATCGCCATTACCGACCATGCGGGGGGATGTGCCGCGTACGATGGTGACGGAGGTGCTGCCCAGCGGATTGGCGTTGATGACGGCGTAGGAGTCGTCCGGGATGTTGACGTCGCGGGTCAGGTGGAAGCCGACGACCACGGAGGATACGTCCTCGTCGGATTCCTCCATCTCGGCAACGTTGCCCACCTGGAGGCCCTTGATGCGTACCGCGTCGGAGGTGCTGAGGCCGTCGGCACGGGAGAACACGGCGTAGATCCTGTCCTTGCGGGCCATGAGGTTCTTGCCCTTGAGGAAGTTGAAGCCCAGGATCAGCAGCGTGATCGTGATGGCGGCGAGTGCGCCCACCCGTGTTTCGTTCGAAACCTTCATGCGTCAAAGATACAGGGGACGCCCGACGCGGCAAAGCAGAAGGGGGGAGGCCGGGGTGGGGGACGGGCGCCCTCCGGTCCTGCAGGGATGGCCGGTGGGAGGGGGGGTCAGGGTCGCGACGACGCCGGGGTACGGGGGGGCGGGACGGTGTCGGTCCGGCCGGGTCCGCCCCCTTCGAGCTGGGCCTTGTAGCGAAGGACGCCGTTGGCGATGGACTGGGCGATCTGCAGCTGTCCCTCCTCGCTGTTGAGATAGTCCTCCTCTTCGGGATGGGTGATGAAGCCCGTCTCGACGAGCACGGCCGGCATGTTGGTGGCCTGCAGGACCCAGATGCCCATGTGGTTGCGCTGGAGCACCCCCCAGCTGCGCCGTCCCGCCTTGACGAACTCCTCTTCGATGAGCGCACCCAGCTTGACGCTGTTCCGGAAGTACTTTTGCGACCAAAGGTGGGCCATGATCTTCGCCTCCGTGCTCTCGGGGTCGGGCACGTCCATGACTTCGGCGTCCGATTCGAAGCGGGGCTGCTCCAGGAACTCCTCCGCCTTCTTGGCCGACCTGTCGGCGGCGAAGACGTAGGTGGAGGTCCCCTGGGCGGGGTTGGGGGTCGTCCAGGTCCGGTACACGGGCTCCTGGCGGGTGAGCTTCTTGCGTTTCTTGCCCTTGCCCTTGTAATACGTCACCGTCCGGTTGCGCAGGAACTCGCGGTGGCGGACGGGAGGGGCGGCGTTCACGTGCACGCAGACGAAGAGGTCGCCCTTCTCGCGATTGGCGATGTCGGCCTTCTCCTTCACGTTGTGGAAGATGTCCGTGGTCCTGGTCATGACGATCCGCGTATCGGGCAGGCTGGTGCGCAGGATCTCCTCCAGCTTGAGGCTGAGCTTCAGGGTCAGCTGCGCCTCCGTCGAGTACTTGCCCTTCGCCCCCTGGTCGCTGCCGCCGTGACCGGGATCGACGATGATGGTCCGCAGGCGAGGCCCCGGCCGCGGCGGCTGGGCGGAGGACCGGGCCAGGACCGCCAACAGGCATACGGGAACGAGCAATACGCGAAGATGGTGCAGGACATGCATGTGGATGACGGGTTTGGAGTGCGGCGGGTCGGTGCGGATCGTCTGAATATGGCTATATTTGCACGCCCCCGAGATGACAGGACGCTCCCGTAAAAATAGTCCAATTTCCATTCAAGCTCCTGCCTGGTGGGTGATGCTTCACATCCTTTTTGCTTTTGGCCTCACGGCCACGACCACGCCGCTGCTCGGACAGACGGTTGCGTCGACCGACACCCTGCCCTCCCCGACACGCTCCCCCCGACCCTCGCCCCGGACCGCCGCGAAGCCCTCAACGGGCGATACCCTGCCGGGAGTCGCGCGGACGGACACATCCGCGCGCGCACAGCGCGTCGACACCTTCAACTACCGCCTCTCCGCAGACACCCTCGACGCCCCCGTCCAATACAAGGCGGAAGACTCGATGGTACTCGACGTCGACGCCAACCGGATCCTGCTCTACGGCAAGACCGAGGTCAAGTACACCGATGTCAACCTCTCAGCCCCCACCCTCGTGTTCGACCAGGCCTCGAACATCGTCACGGCCCGGATGGGCAGGGACAGTGCAGGCAAGGTGCAGGGCATGGCCAAACTGACCCAGGGAGAGACCACCACGGTGAGCGACAGCATCCGATTCAACTTCAAGACCCAGCGCGGCCTCACCTACAACTCCTTCTTCCAGCAGGACGAGATCTACAACTTCGCGCAGACGGTCAAGAAGGCCGACCCGCAGACCTTCTTCGCCGCCAAAGGGCGCTTCACCACCTGCAACCTCGACACGCCCCACTTCGCCTTCCGTTTCAACAAGGCCAAATTCATCAACAAGAAGATCGCCGTCACGGGTCCCGTACACCCCGAGTTCGAGGACGTGCCCGTCCCCATCTACCTCCCCTTCGCCATCTTCCCGCTCGCCTCAGGCCGTCGCTCCGGCTTCATCCCGCCGCAGTTCACCGTCACCGAGGATTTCGGTCTCGGCCTCGAGGGCATGGGCTATTACAAGGTCATCAACGACTACCTCGACGCCAAGGTCTGGGGCGACATCTACTCCTACGGCACCTGGCGCATGAACTTCTCCCCGTCCTACCGCCGCCGCTACCGCTATAACGGCACCTTCAACATCAGCCTGCAGAACACCAAGTTCGCCTTCAAGGGCGACCCCGACTTCCGCAGAAACCAGAGCTTCTTCGTCAACTGGTCACACGGCATGGACAGCAAGGCACGCCCCGGCGTCAACTTCAGCGCCAGTGTGCAGGCGGGCAGCAGCAAATACCTCTCCCTCGTCCCCAACGGCGCATTGCTCAACGCCGGCGCCGGCGCCGGCCGGGGGGGCAACTACATGCAGCCCGTCAACTTCACCAACCAGCTCAACTCCACCATATCCCTCCAGAAGAACTGGGTGGGCCGCCCGTTCAACATGAGCATGAACATCAATCACAACCAGAACACCAACACCAAACTCGTCAACCTCGGCCTCCCCGACATCACCTTCGTGATGAACACCATCTACCCGTTCCAGGAAAAGGACCAGGTCGGGGAGACCAAGTGGTACCAGAAGCTGGGCGTCGGCTTCAACAGCAACGTCCGAGGCCAGGTATCCTTCTACGATACCGCCTTCCGGCTGAAGCAGCTGGTCGACACGTTCCAGTGGGGAGCCGTCCACGATGTGCCCATTACCCTGTCCCTGCCCGCCCTCGGCCCCCTCCAGGTCGCACCCAACATCTCCTACCGCGAGCGCTGGTACGCCCAGCAACTCTACCGCAGGTGGAACCCCGTCACCGAGAAACTCGACACCACCATCGAGAAGGGGTTCTTCACCGGCCGCGAGATGTCCGCAGGCATCGCGTTCAACACCGCCTTCTTCGGCACGATCCTCGCCACCCGCAAGGATGCACGGGTGCAGGCCATCCGTCACGTGATGCGCCCGCAGATGAGCGTCAACTACCGCCCCGACCTCATGAAGGCCTTCTACTACCGGGAGCGGGTCGACAAGGCCGGGAACTACCAGCTGATGTCGGTGTACGACGGATCCCTCTACGGCCCCTTCTCCCCGGGCGAGAACGGCGGCCTCGGATTCGGGATCGACAACAACCTGGAGATGAAGGTCAGGTCGCCCACGGACACCACCGACGAGGGCATCCGCAAGGTCAAGCTCATCGACGGCTTCGGCATCAACGGTGGCTACAACTTCCTGGCAGACTCCTTCAAGCTCTCCACCTTCAGCGTCTACGCCCGCAGCATGCTCTTCGACAAGGTCAGCATCACGGCCAACGGCACCATCGACCCCTACGAGTCCGACCCCCTCACCGGCAGGCCGCGCGACCGCTATGTCTGGCAGAACGGCGGCTTCCGCCTGGGCAACATCGTCAACGGCAGCCTCAACATGTCCACCTCGCTGCAGAGTCAGAAAAAGGACGACAAGAAACCCGGCGCCGATGAGGCCCTGCGGCAGTCCTCCGATAACCTGTCCCCCGACCAGGTCATGCAGCAGCTCGACTATGTCAGACGCAACCCGGGCGAGTTCACCGACTTCAACATCCCCTGGACCCTCAACTTCGGCCTCAGCCTCAGCTTCTCACGGATGCTCCAGAGAGACTACACCTACCGCACCGAGTTCACGTCCAGCTTCAACTTCAGCGGCGACTTCAACATCACCCCCAAATGGAAGATGGGGGCCACCGGGTTCTACGACCTCCGGACGCGGCAGCTGCAATCGCTCACCACCTTCGTCTCGCGCGACCTGCACTGCTGGCAGATGTCCATCAACGTCACCCCCGTCGGGCTATTCCGCTTCTTCAACATGAACATCAGCCCCAAGTCGGGACTCCTGCGCGACCTCCGCATCAACCGCACCCGGTACTTCTATTCCAACTAGTCACGGTCCGCGTGCTGCGCATAGTGGTCCCACATCGCACGAAAGACCCGTTCCTTCAGTTCGGCAGGATCGTCGCCCTTTTGCACCTCGAAGGGCTCCAGGAACTGCATCTCGAGCCGTCCGGGACGGAAGGCATGGGGCGGGGCGCTGGAGAGCATGCGCCCGGTCCCGAAGATCAGGGCCGGCATCACCGGCGTGCCCGTATCGCAGGCCAGCCGGAAGGCGCCATCGTGGAAGGCCTTCAGCGGCTGGCCGGTCTTGTTGCGCGTCCCCTCCGGATAGATGCACATGTGCATGCCCGCCTCCAGCACGGCCTTCATCTTGGCATAACTCTCCCGCCGGCTTTGGTCGCTCCGCCGGTCGACCAGCACGGACCCGCGCCGGTAGATCACGCCGAACAGCGGGATGCGCGCCATCTCGACCTTGGCAATGGTCTTGTTCGGACCGGGGATGCCGGGGCTGCTCACCGGCACGTCCATCAAGGAATTGTGGTTGCAGACCACCACGTAGTTGCGCCCCGGCCGGAAACGCTCGCGGCCCAGGATGCGCAGCCTGACGCCCGCCAGGGGAAAGAAGAGTGCCATCCAGAACCGGCAGAGCCGGATGACCATGCCCGTCCGCGTGGGCTCGCGCCACAGCCCTGTCATCCAAATGGGCGGCAGGACGACGAACATCGTCGTCACGAAAGCCAGCGCGACATAGGCCGTCACCATTCCCTCCCAGATCCTTTTCATCATGCCGTGCGTTGTTCGGGATTCCAGTCGATGGGTCCGATACCCCTGCCGACCAGCCATTCGTTGGCCCGGGAAAAATGCCGGCAGCCGAAGAAGCCCTTGTCGGCCGAGAAGGGCGAAGGGTGTGGGGCCCGCAACACCAGATGCCTGGACACGTCGATCAGCACCTGCTTCTGCTGGGCGAACCTGCCCCAGAGCATGAAGACGACATGGGCTTTGCGCTCCGAGAGCAGGCTGATCACCGCATCCGTGAACCGCATCCAGCCGATGCCCGCATGGCTGTTGGGTTCCCCGGCACGCACCGTCAGCGTGGCGTTCAGCAGCAGGACGCCCTGCTCCGCCCAGCCGGTCAGGTCGCCTTCCTGACCCGAGAGGGCAAGGCCGATGTCGGACGATAGTTCCTTGAAGATGTTCACCAGCGAAGGCGGGGGCCTGACGCCCTTCGGTACCGAAAAGCACAGCCCTTGTGCCTGCCCCGGACCATGGTAGGGGTCCTGCCCCAGGATGACGACCTTGACGTGATCGAAGGGCGTCCTGTCGAAAGCGTGGAAGATGAGGCTTCCCGGCGGATAGATGGTCTTGCCTGCGGACCGCTCCATCTTCAGATGATGCACGAGTTCCTGGAAATAGTCCTTCCGGAATTCATCTCCCAGCACTTCCTTCCAACCAGGGTCGATCCTGACATCCATCTGCCAAATATCCGTGATTTCCGGTTGCGGAGTCCTGTCCCCGGATCCGGCGCACAGCAGGCGAGGCACTCGTGCCGTCGTGCATCTTAGAACGCCGATCCCTATCTTTGTCCGTAGCAGGATGACGTGCTGGTGATGGGAACATGCCCTTCAGCACACCGACCTCCATGCGAGATGGTCCCGTAGCTCAGTTGGATAGAGCATCAGCCTTCTAAGCTGGTGGTCATTGGTTCGAGTCCAATCGGGATCACAAAGCCGGCCTGCATCGCCCCGAAGAGGCCATCAGCCCCAAGCCCCGCAGCAGGTGCTTGCCTCCTCGGGGGGCCATCCGGCGAGTGTAAAACCATACCCCCTCAACGCAGGGATGTGAGGGCCGGGTCCGGACGGCCGGACAATTTGGCCTTGGAGATGAATTCAGCGACCAGCTGGTCTCCGAGTGGGTTGTAGTGGTTCTCGCAGGGGAGTCTGATCTGGTCTCCGTTGATCCCCTGTCGCATGGCATGGTCGAAGAAAGAGATGAAGCGGTGCCGATCTCCCTTGATCGGCATGCTCACGAGCGCTTCCAGCCGTCGATATTCGGCGGCCACCTTTTCGTCCTTCAGGGATGCATCCAGGATGCGGGAATCGGGTATGTTCATGAAGATCACCTCGGCCCCGTTCCGGTCTGCCATCCGCATGATGTCTTCCAGGTCGTAACGAAGCACCTTAAGGTCCCATTCGTCGTATTCCAGTTCCCGGAGGCGGATCATCGGCGGATGGCGGTTGGATGCGATATCCACGGCCCAGGAGGCCAGCCTGCGCGAATAGGTGAGCATCGTGAGCGACTTCAGCCAGGAGCCGTTGTTCCGGCGCAGCAGACTGTTCCAGCCCTCCCGTACGGGTTTCGATTTCTTGCGCTGCTCCATGTCCCGGAATCCGGACCAGGAGAAGGGGCTCTTTGCAGGGTCTCCGAGATGTACCAGTTTCGTCAGGTTCGAGGTATCGTTCCTGAAAGGTTTGTAGCGTTGATTGTCGGGATAGTTCTCGGGCTGGAAGTGAAACCGGATGTCGTTGTTCTTAAAGTCGTTGAACAGATAGGTGAGCACGACGACGGTGGAGTGTCGGAATTTGGGTCCGAAATGCTGATAGATCATGCTCATCTGCGTGGTGCCGATCCCCATGCAGCCCAGGTTCAGGGAGGGAAGCCCTGTCATTTGCTGGAATTGGGCGGGGATGGTGGCTTCTTCTGCGATGCCCCATCCCTCGGTGAAACTGTCGCCCAGGAAGATCACATTGCGAAGGTCGCTGCTGTCCGGTAGCGGTCCCCGGGTGCCCAGACGATTGAATTCCATGGTGACATCGGCGCATGCCAGTGACTGGTGGAAACGCCGGTTGGCGGGATGCCACACGCCCCAGGGCAGGAGGGTGTCTACCACATGCGGACAGTCAGGCATGTCCAGCGGCATCCGGACATCTTCCCGGGTCAGATTCAGGTAGGTCGGCGTCCCGTCGAAGAACTTGATCCTCGGGTTCTTCCATTCGATGATGATGCCTCCGGCGACCTCCGCCAGGATGAACAGGACGAGCAGGTTGACGCCCACGATTTTCCAAAGCCGCATGGTCATGTACGATTGGGGTGGCGTGGTCAGAGGCCGTGTGCCGGACACCACTGGAACCCGTTGTGAGGGGCTTGATGCGGGTTCGGGGCCGACTATACGGACTGTGAATGTAAGGTGTTACCCGGAAAAAGCATACCCTGATGCCCTGAAGTGGAAAAGAAAATGCGAGCCCTCCACAATGGAAGGTGTCTGGAGGGATGTCCTGGTGGGGGATTCGGGCTAGCCGAGGTGTGTGAGGTGAGGTCAGGCCGCGCCGATGCTGCCGAGTTCGTCGAAGAGCCGCTCGTAATCCTTTTCGCGGGAAGTGATGCGGCTGTTCAGTGACTTGTAGTGTTGTTCTGCCGCTTCGAAGGAAGCCTGGCTGGCATAGGTCGCCGGGTCTGCCAGCTGCTGTTCGGCCATTGATCTTTCAGCCTGGAGGGACGACAATTCCTGTTCCAGTTCGTGGAGGCGCTTCTCGAGGTTCCGCGTGCGTTTTTCCCTTTCCTTGTCGGCCGGTTCCTTTCGGGGTGGAGGGTTGGCGGTCTTTTCACTTTTTGCGGGAGGCTTTTCGGGCTGCCGGGCCTGTGGTTTTTGGCTTTCGGCGGCGGCCTTCTGCTGGCGTTCGTTCCAGGCCACCCATTCGTCGTAGCCGCCCTTGAATTCGCGTATGGTGCCGTTTTCGATGTTCCAGATCTTGTTGGCCGTCTTCGAGATGAAGTAACGGTCGTGGCTGACGAGGATGTAGCTCCCTTCGTAGCGGTCGAGCGCCTCGATGAGGAGGTCGACGGAGTGCATGTCGAGGTGGTTGGTGGGTTCGTCGAGCAGGAGGAAGTTGGCCTTGCTGACGATGGTCTTGGCGAGGGCCACGCGGGCCTTCTCGCCGCCGCTGAGGACGCGGATGCGCTTGTCGGCGTCGTCGCCGCTGAACAGGAAGCAGCCCAGCAGGGTGCGCAGTTCGAGTTCGGTCTTCTGGCTGCCGGCCAGCTGCATCTCTTCGAGGATGGTGTTTGCGAGGTGGAGGGCTTCCAGCTGGTGCTGGGCGTAGAAACTCTGGACGACGTTATGGCCGGGCGTGCGTTCCCCTTCGCAGGCCTCGATGCCGGAGACAAGCCGAAGGAGGGTCGACTTGCCCTTGCCGTTGGCACCGATGAGGGCGATCTTGTCGCCCCGCTCGATCTCGGCGGAGGCGTTGTCGAGGATGGTGAGGTCGCCGTAGCGTTTGGACACGTCGCGGAGGGTGGCGATGGTCCGGCCGGGGGTGCGCTCCACCTGGAAGTTGAGCCGTATGGATGGACGTTCGAGGTTGGCCTGATCCAGCCGTTCGAGTTTTTCGAGTCGTTTGATGATGCTTTGGGCCTGGGTGGCCTTGGATGCCTTGGCCTTGAAGCGTTCGACGAAGCGCTCCTGCTGGCGGATGTAGTCCTGCTGGTTCTCGAAGGCCCGCTGCTGGAGTTCCATGCGGAGGGCCTTTTCGGACTCGTAATGGTCGTAGTCGCCAGGGTAGATGTGGAGCTGTTGCTGGTAGAGTTCGACGATCCTGGTGACCATCCGGTTGAGGAACCATTTGTCATGGCTGACGATGACAACGGACCCCTGGTAGTGGGTGAGGTATTTCTCGAGCCATTCGATGGAGGGCAGGTCGAGGTGGTTGGTGGGTTCGTCGAGGAGGAGCAGGTCGGGCTGCTGGAGGATCATCTTGGCGAGGAGCACGCGCATGCGCCATCCGCCGCTGAACTGACGGTAGGGCCTGTGCAGGTCTGTGTTGGCGAACCCCAGTCCCTGCAGCACTTCCTCCGTCCGATGGCGGATGGTGTAGCCGTCGAGGGTGTCCATCTCGTGGAGCATGTCGGTATAGCGGAGGAGTTTGGCCTCTTCGTACTCCGCTTCGAGTTCGATGCCGAGCCGTTCGATGTCCGCCTCCAGTTGCAGGACCCTTTCGAAGGCGCCCATGGCCACGTTGAGGATGGTGTCCTGTGTTTCAAAGGCGAGCAGGTCCTGGTGGAGGTAGCCGATGCTGGTGCCGCGGCTCCGTTCGACGCTGCCCGCCGATGGCGCGTATTCGCCCACGAGCAGCCGCAGCAGCGTCGACTTGCCGGTGCCGTTGTAGCCGATCAGGCCGATCCGCTCATTGGGTTGGATATGCCAGGTGGCATCCCTGACGATCGTCCGGGCACCGAATTCGAAAGTGACGTTCTGCAGTCCTGCCAGCATCCGGCTCTTGGTTTTTGGATGCGCAAAGGTACGACGCGGCGGTGTTACATCTTCGTGCCTACCTTTGTCGAAAGCCTGCCCATGCGACCCGCATCCATGCTCCTTGCCGTCACCGTGCTGCTGTCAGCCTGCGGTGGGGGAGACCCGGCCCGTAACGCACCGGAACCCGCTCCCGAGGCCGTCGTCACCGCCACCGGCGCTTCGGCGGGCGGTGCAGTCCTCCTGAACGCCTATTTCGGTCTGCGCGACGCCCTCGTCGAGGCGGACACCATGGCGGCTGACGGGTCGGCCGCCATCCTGCGCAGGCTCGCCGACAGCCTCACCCGCGACAGCCTGTACACGGCAGCCGAACCGGCCCGGGCCCTCGGCAGCATCCTGGCCGAGACGGACGGGTTGCTGGGCGAAAAAGGCCTCGAAGCGCGGAGACGGGCCTTCAGCAGGGTCGGCGAAGAACTCCAGGACTTCCTGCGCCTGTCAGGCTATGCCGCTTCCACCGTGTACATCCAGCGCTGCCCCATGGCCTTCAACGACTCGGAGGAAGCCACCTGGCTCAGCGGGTCCCGCGAGATCCTGAACCCGTACCTGGGGCGGCGACACCCGAAATACGCCTCGGGCATGCTGCACTGCGGGGAACTCGCAGACTCCCTGGGCACTGCGGTCCGTTGACGGCCATCCCGCCGAACTTCCCGGGGGGGTGTTTGTTGTAGGGTTCTCCATGGATCGAAGAACCATCCTCCTCGCCCTCCTGTTGTCGGCGGCAAGCGCCGCCCCGGCCCAGACACGCGTCACCCTGAACGGCTTCGTCCGCGACTCCCTCAGCCGGGAGACCCTCATCGGAGCCTCCATCACCGTGCAGGGGCTCGGCCGGGGCGTCAATACCAACGCCTACGGCTTCTTCTCGCTGTCACTCCCCCCCGGCGCGCACGTCCTCGTCGTCACCTACGTCGGGTATGCACCCCGGGAGGTCTCCGTGGTCGCCGGCACGGACCAGCGGGTCGACATCGCCCTGCTGCCGCTGGGCAGCCTGGCGCAGGAGATCGTCGTGTCATCGCGCCGGCGGGACGCCAACGTCCGCAACACACAGATGGGCCGGGTCGACCTGCCCATGAGCCGCATCCGTTCCCTCCCGGTGATCTTCGGCGAAGTCGACCCCCTCAAGACCCTGCAACTCCTGCCCGGGGTGACGACGGCGGGGGAGGGCAACAGCGGCATCTACGTCAGGGGAGGAGGGCCCGATCAGAACCTCATCATGCTCGATGATGCGGTCGTGTACAACACAGGCCACCTCTTCGGCTTCTTTTCCGTCTTCAACGGTGACGCCATCAAGAACACTTCGCTCATCAAGGGTGGGATGCCCGCACAGTACGGCGGCCGACTCTCCTCCGTCCTCGACATCTCCATGAAGGACGGCAACATGAGCCAGTTCGCCATGGACGGCGGGATCGGCACGATCGCCTCCCGGTTCTCCGCACAAGGCCCCATCCGCAAAGACAAGGCCTCGTTCATCGTCTCCGGCAGGCGGACCTACATCGACCTCCTCGCCAAACCCTTCATCCCCCGGACGAGCGCCTTCTACGGCTCCGGCTATTATTTTTACGACATGAACGCCAAGGTCAACTGGCGCGTGTCCGAAAAGGACCGGTTCTACCTCAGCGGATACTTCGGCCGAGATGTCTTCGACTTCGTCAACGGCCGGCGCTCCTTCGACATCGACATCCCCTGGGGCAACTCCACCCTCACGGCGCGCTGGAACCACGTCTTCTCGCCTAGACTCTTCGCCAACACCACCGCCGTCTACAACGATTACAACTTCAGCTTCGGGGCCAGGCAGAACGACTTCCAGATACGTCTCCAGAGCGGGATCCGCGACTACACCCTGAAGACCGACTTCGACTACTATCCCCTTGCCGGACACCGCGTCAAGTTCGGCGGCCAGTACACCTTCCACCGCTTCACGCCCTCCGTCGTCTCCGGCCGGCAGGACACCACCGTCTTCTCCCCCAACAACGCACAACTCAAATACGCCGTGGAGAGCGCCCTCTACGCGCAGGACGACTGGGATCTGGGTCGAAAACTGAAGCTGAACACCGGTCTCCGCTTCAGCCAGTTCTCCCAGGTGGGTCCCTATCGGAAATACTCGACCGACCCCTCGGGTAACCGTGTCGACAGCATCCCCTTCGGTCGTCTCGATCCCGTGCGGACATATGCCGGTCTGGAGCCGAGGCTCTCGGCCCGCTACACCCTCGGAGAGGAATCCTCCCTCAAGGCGTCCGTCGCCCGGAACTTCCAATACATCCACCTGGTCAGCAACTCTGGGTCCACCCTCCCGACCGACGTATGGGTGCCGAGCACCTATCGCGTCAGGCCGCAGATGAGCTGGCAGTACGCCCTCGGGTATTACCGCAACGTCTCCGACGGCATGTACGAGACCTCCATCGAGGCCTATTACAAGACGATGGACAACCAGATCGAATACCGCCAGGGGTACACCCCCTCGACACGCGATACGGAGGAGGAATTCGTCTTCGGCCGGGGATGGAGCTATGGGGCCGAATTCCTGGTGGACAAGCGCCGGGGTCGACTCACCGGCTGGATCGGATACACCCTGGCATGGACCTGGCGTCGGTTCCCGCAACTCAACGGCGGAGATCGTTTCCCCGCCCGATACGACCGCCGGCACGATCTGTCCATCGTCGCCGTCTTTGAACTCAGCCGCAAATGGAAGCTCTCGGGCAGCTTTGTATACGCCACCGGAAATGCCATCACCCTTCCCGAGCGGTTCTATGTCATGGAGGGTGTGTTGACCCAGGAGTACAGCGACATCAACCAGTACCGCATGAGCCCGTACCACCGGCTCGACCTGTCGGCCACCTACACGCCACCCCGCAGCGGCATGCGCAAATTCAAGGGGGAATGGGTGTTCAGCATCTACAACGCCTACAGCCGGCTGAATCCGTATTTCCTGTTCTTCGAACAGACGGGCAGCCCCTTCGAGGGCAATCTGCGGGTACAGGCGAAGCAGGTCTCCCTGTTCCCCGTGATCCCGTCCGTCACCTGGAATTTCAAGCGCTGAGGGTCATTCCTTGAGTCGGAACCGTACCGAGCCGTTGGTCTGTTCGGTGGAGGTGATGTTCACCTCGTAACGCTTGTCGCGTACCTTCACGACCATCAGGGCCGTGTTCGGCGGGATCTCGCCCAGGCTCTCGGCGAACATCACCAGCTCGTTATCCTTCTTGGACCTGTCGAGCGACAATTCCAGCATGATGGGTGTGGTGGAGAGTTTCTTATGGGAAACCATCAGCCGGTTGTTGAAGAACAGCGAGACGGTGTCGCCGTCGACCGATCCGTTGTCGTAGAGTTCCACGGTGAATTCGGTCTGGTCGACCTCGATGATCTGCAGCAGCTTGTTGGAGCGCAGTTCCACGCGGGGGGCTGCGACGGGGGTGACGGGCTGGACATCCGTCGCACCGATGGTGGCCGGGCGCGTGACGGCAGGTTCCGACCTGCGGTCGGGCGCCACCGGCTCCGTCGGTTTGTCGCGGTTGGCGATGGCTGCCTGAGGGGGTTTTGCGACCGACGCCACCGGTGGCGTGGTGGAGCCCCGTACCGTGGGGGGCTGTTGGGTGTTCGTCCTAGGGCGGTTCGGGAGGGTTCGGGCGATATCGCCGCCATTGGACTTGACGGGGGCGGTTCGGTTGGCGGCAAGGCTTTGCTGGGTGGAGGCAGGCGGTCCGTCGACCCGGGCCAGCATCCGTCTCTCCAGCCGTGTCTCCCCCGTTTGCGCATCCCCGGGGGTTGCCGAGGCCCATCTGCCCTCGAGCGACTCCATGTCACCCTGTTTCAGGTAGGTCAGCCGGTGCGTCTGGAACATGTCCTTGAAGTCGGCCGGGGTGTTCGATTTCACCTTCTCCACCTCTGTGACGGAGATGGACCGGCTGCCCTTGTCGTAGGTCCCCGAGAGCCGGCAGATGACATAATGCCGTTTGCCGGAGATCACGAAATACGTGTAGGAGTACCCGTCGACCTGGCTGCCCTTCATGTCGAGCTCCATCACGTACTCCGTCTTGCCTCCCCAGACATCGCCCTTGGTCACGAAACTGCCCGACCACTGGCCCTTGAGGGTCTGTGCGTACAGGGAGGTCGGCATGGCCGGAAAAAGGAAGAGCAGGAAGAGGAGGGGTCGTGACTTGCCGCAGGACATCGGGTTCATAGTTGTTTCGTATTCCGATTTCGGGTTGCAATATACCTCAACCGGCGGGATGTGATCGGCCCCGGCGGCCCCTGCGTACCCCTCGAAGGCCGGGCATTGCAGGGTCGGCCGGATCATGCAATATTATTCCGGATGGAAGACCGGGCAACCCAATAGTTCGTTAATTTTGCCTGCTTTCCCCGGGAACCGTCCCGGCCAAAGTCGATTCGATGATCCAGATCACATTCCCCGATGGTGCGGTGAGGTCGTATGAGCCCGGGGTCTCCTCCATGGATATCGCCCGTTCCATCTCGGAGGGATTGGCGAGGAAGGTGCTGGCGGCTCGTGTCGACGGCCAGGTACGGGATGCGACCCTCCCCCTGCATGCCGATGCCGCGCTGCAGCTCCTCACCTGGGACGACCCCGATGGCAAGAGCACTTTCTGGCATTCCTCGGCGCACCTGATGGCAGAGGCCGTCGAATCGATCTACCCCGGGGTCAAATTCTGGGTAGGCCCTGCCGTCGACAAGGGTTTCTATTACGATATGGACCTGGGCGACCGGAGCCTCTCGGAAGAGGGACTCCGCGCCATCGAAGAGCGGATGGCGCAGCTGGCGGCACAGTCGAACCCGTATGTGCGGAAGGAAGTCCCCAAGCCCGAGGCCGTGGCGCATTTCGAGGCCCGGCAGGATGAATACAAGCTCGACCTGCTGGAGGGGCTGCGCGACGGCGAGATCACCTTCTACACCCAGGGGGCCTTCACCGACCTGTGTCGCGGCCCGCACATCCCCCATTCCGGCCACATCCGGGCCATCCGTCTGACCGGCGTGGCAGGTGCCTACTGGAAGGGCGATGAAAGGAACCGGCAACTCACGCGCGTCTACGGTGTCAGCTTCCCCAACCGGAAGGAGCTCGACGAACACTTGCTGATGCTGGAGGAGGCGAAGAAGCGCGACCATCGCAAACTCGGACGCGAACTCGGCATCTTCACCTTCGACGACGACGTGGGCCCCGGGCTCCCCCTCTGGATGCCCAACGGCACCATCATCATCGAAGAACTCGAGGAGCTTGCCCGCGAGACCGAAAAGGCCGCCGGCTATCGCAGGGTCGTCACCCCCCATATCGCCAAGGAGAACCTCTACCTCACCAGCGGACACCTGCCATACTATGCCGAGAGCATGTACCCGCCCATGGAACTCGAGGGTGTGCGGTACTACCTCAAGGCGATGAACTGCCCGCACCACCACAAGATCTTCTCCGCTGAACCGCGCAGCTACCGCGAACTTCCGCTGCGGCTCGCCGAATACGGCACCTGCTACCGCTACGAGCAGAGCGGCGAACTCTTCGGGCTCATGCGCGTCCGCTGCCTCCACATGAACGACGCGCACATCTACTGCACCCGCGAACAGTTCGCACAGGAGTTCCGCGCCGTCAACGACATGTACCTCAAGTACTTCTCCATCTTCGGCATCGGCAAGTATGTCATGCGGCTCAGCCTGCACGACCCCGCCAAGCTCGGGCAGAAGTACATCGACGAGCCCGCCCTCTGGCAGGAGACCGAGTCGATGGTTCGCGAGGCCCTTAGGTCGTCCGGCATCCCCTACGTCGAAGTGCCCGACGAGGCGGCCTTCTACGGTCCCAAGATCGACGTGCAGATCTGGAGCGCGATCGGCAGGGAATTCACCCTGGCGACCAACCAGGTCGACTTCGCCCAGGGGCGCCGCTTCGGCCTCACCTTCACCAACCGCGACAACCATCCCGAGACCCCGCTCATCATCCACCGCGCACCGCTGGGCACCCATGAGCGTTTCATCGGATTCCTCCTCGAGCACTATGCCGGCCGCTTCCCCCTCTGGCTGGCGCCGCTCCAGGCGAAGGTCCTGCCCATCAGCGACCGTCACCTCGACTTCGCAACCACCGTGCGCGACGCCCTCCTGCAGGAAGGGCTGCGCACAGAGGTCGACGACCGCAACGAGAAGGTCGGCCGCAAGATCCGGGACGCCGAACTGCAGCGCGTGCCCTGCATGCTCGTCATCGGCGACAAGGAGGCAGAGGCGGGCGCGGTATCCGTCAGGCGCCAGGGCCGGGGCGACATGGGCACCATGCCGCTCTCGGAAATAATTCATACTTTGTCCCTCGAAAAAAAGAACCGACAGTAGCCAGAAACCCAACCCAAAACCTTCCAAGCAGGCCGGCTGTCGACGGCCCCGTACGGAAATCGCACTATGGCCCTCCCCAAGAAAACCATCATCAAGCCGGGCGCCGGCGGCTTCAGAGGCAGGTTCGCCCCCCGCAAGGAACCCGAACACCGCATCAACAACTACATACGGGTACCACAGGTCCGGCTTGTCGGCGACAATGTCACGGTGGGGATCTACCCGACGCAGGAGGCCATCCGAATGGCCCAACAGATGCAGCTCGACCTCGTGGAGATCTCCAGCCAGGTCGACCCGCCCGTCTGCAAGATCGTGGACTACAACAAGTTCCTCTACGACAAGAAGAAGAAGGAGAAGGAGATCAAGGCCAAGAGCAAGTCCACCGAACTCAAGGAGATCCGCTTCACCCCCGGCACCGACGACCACGACTTCGACTTCAAGGCCCGCCACGCCGAGAAGTTCCTTCAGGACGGCAACAAGGTGAAGGCCTATGTTCAGTTCAAGGGCCGTGCCATCATGTTCAAGGAGCGGGGTGAACTCGTACTCTTGAAATTCGCGGAACGCCTCTCCGAGTTCGGACAGGTCGAATCCCTCCCCAAGCTGGAAGGCCGACGCATGCTCATGGTGATCTCGCCGAAGAGTCCCAAGAAGAAGAAGGAAGGCGGAGAAGCCGCCTCCTGACCCGCGTTCCGCCACGCCTCCGGACGGGGCTCAGATCTCCCGTGACCGCCAACGCCCACTGCGGAGGTACAGCCAGGACAGGGAAAACATGCAGGTCCAATAGACCCATTCGGACATCCATCCGTATTCGATGGGCATGTTGCGCACCACCAGCACTTCCCGTAGATATACGGCGTAGACCACCACCGTCACGGCCTCGATGGCGAGGTTCACCCGGGTATTGCCCGTCCCCGTGACAGCGTTGAGCCATATCGTGGCCACGCTCATCAGTACCATCGCGGCAGCGACCACCCGCACCACCGGTATGCCCTGGCGGATGAAGTCGGGGTCGTCCCGCACGATCCGGAGGAACCCTCCGGGAAACAGCTCCAGGGGGAGGCTCATCACCAGCGATACGCCCAGGCTCAGGCGGAGGATGCGTCGTATGACCGGCATGACATCGTCACGCCTGCCCTGGCCGATGACATTGCTGACCATCGTACTCGTCGTCGATGCGAAACTCCAGATGAACACGCCCAGGAAACCGATGATCACGCGCATGTACTGGCTCACGTCGAGGGCCGTCCGGCCATGGCGCGACACCAGGATGAAGAAGTACTCCCAACTGATGATGCTGATGGCGAACTGGGCCACCAGGGGGGCCGACTGGCCCAGCAGCAGCCGCATCTCGGGCCACCGCGGCCGGAGGTCGCGGAAAATCCCGAAGCGCTCCGCCAGCCCTTTCTGCCGGATGATCCCCAGAACGGTGACCATGCCGATGAACTCCGCCGCCACACTGGCATAGGCCGCCCCGTTGAAACCCAGGGCCGGACAGCCGAACTCCCCGAAGATCAGGCAATAGTCGAGCAGCACGTTCGACACCGTCTCCGCCAACGTGCCCCAGATCAGCAAACGGCTCTGGTTCGTTCCGACCAACAGACCGTTGCGCATCTGATAGACATACAGGAAGGGAAGCCCCCAGATGCGGATCCGTAAAAACGACATCGACTGTCCGTACAGTTCGGGATCGATGGCGCCCTCCAGCAGGAGAGGGGCCAGCATATAGGTGGTCAGGATGCCGGCAGCAGCCACCCCCAGGCTCGCATAGAGGCTCTGCACGGAGAGGATGCCGATCTCGCCGACCCGCTCCTGGCCTGCACGGCGGGCGATCAACGCCTGCAAACCATTGTTGAGACCATACCCGATCGCCGCGAAGATCAGGTAGTATACCCCTGTGATCCCGGCCGCGCCCAGGTGACCGGGACCCAGCCTCGACAGGAAGATGCTGTTCACCAAATAGTTGAACTGCGGGACCAGTAGGGCGAACCCAATCGGTACGGCCAGCTTCAGGATCTGTCGGTCCGTGGTCTGCAGTCTCAGGTCCTCGTTGCCATGTGTCATCGGCGAAAATGCGCGAATCTACGATTCCGCTGCCATGGTGACGGGTTTTTCATACCTTCCCCCAACTTTTCCCTCACGTAGGCCATGCCCCAACCCAACTTCCGCATCCTCCTGAAGGACGACATCCATCCCGACCCGGAAGCCATGCGGCTTTGCATCGATGCCGGGATCGACCACCTGGGCATCACGCTCCAGCTGGTCAACGACGGCAGCCTGCTCGGCTATGAGTTCTACACGTTCATCGACCGGCGGCAGCACGCGTCCGACCTGGCCGCAGCCCTCCTTGAGAGTCCCCTCGCCGCCATCCGCACCGGCCATGTGTCGGTCGTGTACAACACCCCTGACACCGTACTCGTGCCCGATGAGGTCTTCCAACCCGCCCTGGCGCAGGCTTTCCTGGAGGTCGTTCATGGCGACCTGATGCCGGACACCACCCTGCTGCAGGACCACCATGCCGGCGAGGGCATCCATGTCCTTTACAGGATACCCCACTGGATGCAGCAGGAATTCGGACTCCGTTTCCGGCAGGCATCCCAGATGCACGCCCACACCGCCTTCCTCACCTACATGCGCGCCCTCGACACCGCCCGCACCGCCCATACCATCCACCTCTGGTTCTACCCGGGCAAGGCCATCGCCCTCATCACCCGGGATGGCGGCCTGCTGCTGCTGCAGACCATCCCCTTCGACATCCCCGAAGACCTGTCCTACGCCCTCCTCAACGCCTGCGAGCGCTATGCCCTGGAGCTGTCGGACCTCACCGTACGCGTAGCCGGACTCCTCGAGACCGACTCCATCGTCTTCTCCGAACTGCAGCAATACTTCCTCGATGTCGCCACCGTCCCCGACGGCGTCCGGTTCGCTCGGAACGACTTCTTCTCCAGCTATCCCGCACACTACTTCACACCGGCCTTCCAGCTCTGCTCATGCGGATCATAGGTGGGACCCTGGGCGGTCGTCGGATCGACCCGCCCGCCCGCATGCCCCATACACGTCCCACGACGGACAGGGCCCGGGAAGGTCTGTTCAACATCCTCGCCAACCGCGTCGACTTCGAAGGGCTTCGCTGCCTGGATCTCTTCGCAGGTACCGGGTGCACCGGCTTCGAACTCTCCAGCCGGGGTGCCGCCCCTGTCGTGGCCGTGGAGAAGGACCCCGCCATGCACGCCTTCATCGGCCGCACGGCCCTGGCACTGGGCCTGGCCGCCCACGAGGCCGTGAAGGCAGACGCCTTCCGCTACCTCGCCAACGGCCCCGACCCCTTCGACCTCATCGTGGCAGACCCGCCCTACGCCCTTGCCGGCATCGGCCGCCTCCCCGACATCATCCTCGGCACCGGCAGGCTGAACCCCGACGGCTACCTGGTCATCGAGCATGACGCCCCCGACAGGTTCCTCACGCATCCCCATCTCACCCTCCAACGCGCCTACGGCGACACCGTCTTCAGCTTCTTCCGGCACCCCGCCCCGGGAGGTGACGAGGCCTGACCCGGCCGGCTCAGCTTTCCGTACCTTTATGTCCACCGCAGTCTACTGTCGATGCGAAAATCAGATATCCGTATCCGGTTCAAGGCAATGCGTGAGGCGCTGACGGACGAGGAGGTCGCAGGCCTCGAGCAACGGATGCTGGAGCGGTTCCACGGTTTCGACGCCGGCCATCCCGCTACCGTCCACCGCTATGTTCCTGCGCCGGGTCGACGCGAGCCTGACCCCGGACCGCTGCTGATGGAACTGCAACGCCGCCACCCCGACCTGCGCCAGATAGCGCCCCGCCTCGTGCCCGACTCGCCGACCTTCCGCAACCTCTACCTCTCTCCCGACACCCGGTGGATCGACAACGCCTGGGGCATCCCCGAGCCGGCCGACGGACCGGAGGCCGACCCACTGGCACCCGACATCGTCTTCGTCCCTCTCTTGGCCTTCGATGCGGCAGGCCATCGCGTGGGCTATGGAAAAGGCTATTACGACAGGTTCCTGGCCCAATGCCGCAGCGACTGCCTCCGGATAGGCCTCTGCTGGTTCGGGCCGGTGGATGCCATCGAGGATGTCCTTGCCCACGACATCCGACTGCACTTTTGCATCACACCACACCGCATCCATGCCTTTTCCTGACGCGAACGCCTGGCGTGTCAGGCATCTGCTGACCCCTCTCGGATGGATCTACGGAGCCATCATCCGACTAAGGCATCGCCTCTATGACGGAGGGATATGGCCATCCCGCCGACCCGAGGTCCGCACCCTCTGTGTCGGCAACCTCAGCACCGGGGGGACCGGCAAGACGCCCTTCGTCGAATACCTCGTCACGCGCCTGCAGGGCAGGTATGCCGTCGCGACCCTGAGCCGTGGCTACGGGCGCCGTACCCGTGGCTTCCGGCTCGCCGAACTGTCCGACACGGCAGACACCATCGGCGACGAACCCATGCAACTCCACCTTCGGTTCCCGGAGGTGCCGGTGGCCGTGGGGGAGGACCGGGTCTCCGCCGTCGGATCGCTCCTGCGGCTGCGGCCCCGTACCGGCCTCGTCATCCTCGACGACGCCTTCCAGCACCGCCGCCTGCGGGCCGGGTTCAACATCCTGCTGACCGATTACTCGCTGCCCTACACCCGCGACCGTATGCTTCCTGCGGGGAATCTCAGGGATCATCCCACCGCCGCGGCTCGTGCCGATGTCGTGGTGGTGACGAAGTGTCCGCCAGAGATGGGCCCCGTTGAGGCAGGCCGATGGACAGCCGAGCTCGGACGCCCACCCGCAGAGGTGTTCTTCAGCTGCCTCCGCTACGCACCGCTGTGGGACTTCCACGCCGGGCCACCGCCCGTGCCCGACCCGCCTGACCGCGTGCTGCTGGTCTGCGGCATCGCCGACCCCGCCGCACTGGTCCGTCACCTGCAGACGGCCTACCCAGGCGTCGAGCTGCTGCGCTTCCCCGACCATCACCGCTTCCGGCCGGCCGACATCGACAGGATCCTCGCCGCCGCCCGGCCTGGCGCCGCTGACGAGGCATGGGTCGTGACCACCGAGAAGGATGCGGTGCGGCTCGAACCATTCCGGGACCGGCTCGCCTCCCTGCGACTGGCCGTGCAACCCGTCAGCCATGCTTTCATGTTCTCCGATGAAGCGCGTTTTGACGGGATTATCGATACCTTCATGGGTAACGGGCGACAAGCGGTCGGTGGCGCCCAGCCCCTTGCAGACCGCTGAACCATCCCCGAACCCCATGGGCAGAAAGAAGGAGAAGAAGGACCGGAAGGAGAAGGACAGGAAGAAAGGACGGCATGTCAAGACCTCCAGGGAGGCGATGCACACCGGCGAGCTCGACATCACGAGGACGGGCATGGGCTATGCCATCGTCGAAGGGCTTCAGAAGGACATCCTCATCCGGCCCTCCGAATTCAACAGGGCCTTCCACGGCGATACCGTACGCATCCGCATCCTCCAGGAGAACGGCCGTTCCGGACGGCTCACCGGCAGTGTCGTCGAAGTCGTCAAGCGCCGGCAGACGGAATACATAGGCACCGTCGAGGTGACGCGTGATTTCGCCTTCTTCCTGCCCGACAGCCAGAAGCCGATGCCCGACTTCTTCATCCCCACCCAGGCCCTGCAGGGGGCCGTGGATGGCGACCGCGTCGTCGTGCGGCTCGTCGAATGGAAGGAAGGCGACCGGAACCCCCGCGGCAGCGTCGTCTCCATCCTCGACAAGGAGGATGAGAACGACCTCGCCATGAAGGACATCCTCGTGCAGAGCGGCTTCCCCCTCGCCTTCGCCGAAGAGGCCCTGGAGGAATCCCTCCGCATGCCGGAGGCCATCAAGCCGGCCGACATCGAAGGCAGGCGCGACATGCGCGACATCCTTACCTTCACCATCGACCCCGTTGACGCGCGCGACTTCGATGACGCCCTCAGCCTCACCCAGACCGCCAAGGATGCCTACGAGGTCGGCGTCCATATCGCCGACGTCGCCCACTACGTCCGCCCCGGCACGGCCCTCGATACGGAAGCCTTCCAACGGGCCACCTCCGTCTACCTGCCCGACAGGGTGCTGCCCATGCTGCCCGAATCCATCAGCAACGGCCTGTGCTCCCTTCGGCCACATGAGGACAAGCTCACCTTCTCCTGCGTCTTCCATATCAATGCCAAGGGCGCCGTCTCGCAAGTGTGGATCGGACGCACGGCCATCCATTCCAACCACCGCTTCACCTACGAAGAGGTCCAGCAGACCATCGACACCGGCGAGGGACACTACGCCGAGCAGATCCTCATCCTGCACCGCGTCGCCCAGCGCCTCCGCAAGGCCCGTTTCAAGTCGGGCGCCATCAACTTCTCCTCCCAGGAGGTCCGCTTCAAACTCGACGAGAAGGCACGCCCCGTCGGCGTCGTGGTGAAGGAGAGCGGGCCCTCGCACCAGCTGATCGAGGAGTTCATGCTCCTTGCGAACCGCGCCGTGGCGGAACACGTCGCCTCCATCGGCGAGGGCGACCTGCCCTTCCCCTACCGCGTGCACGACAGGCCCGACCCCGAGAAGCTCGTGCCGTTCATCGACTTCGCCCGGAACTACGGACACCCGTTCGACACCCGCACCCCTGCCTCACTGGCAGCCTCCTTCAACACCATGCTCGAGACCGTCAGGGGCCTGCCCGAACAGCACGTCCTCGAACAACTCGGCATCCGGACGATGGCAAAGGCCCTCTATTCCACCCTCAACATCGGACATTACGGCCTGGGTTTCAGACACTATTGCCACTTCACCTCACCCATCCGCAGATATCCGGACATCCTGGTGCACCGCATCCTCGAGCGCATCCTGGCCGGCGATGTGAAGCCCGACCGCAAACTCGAGAAGGCCTGCCGCCACAGCAGCGAACGGGAGCGCGCCGCCATGGAGGCGGAACGTGCCGCCAATAAGTACAAGCAGGTCGAATACATGCGCCAGCACCTGGGCGGCGAGTTCGACGCCGTCATCAGCGGCGTCGCATCCTTCGGGTTCTGGGCCGAGACGGTCGATCACAAGTGCGAGGGGCTCGTCAGCATCCTCAGCCTGCAGGAGTACGACGACTTCCGGCATATCGAAGAGGAATACCGGCTCGTCGGGAAACGGGCCGGCAGGTCCTTCCGCATGGGCGACAGGGTCCGCATCCGCGTCGTCGCCGCCAGCCTCGCCAAACGCCAGCTCGACTACGAATGGATCCTGCAGGAGGACGCGCCCCGGGAACGGACGGGTGGACGGAAACGCAAAGGCTGACGCGACACTGCGGGAAGTCGGCTAACTTGCCATGCCAAACCTGACTACGATGCACGACCTGGCACAGCTGCAGGAGACCTTCGAGGCGTATTTCACCAAACGCCATTTCCCCGACACGCCGGCCAGCCTCTACGATCCGGCCGACTACTTCCTCGGTATCGGCGGCAAGCGCGTGCGGCCCGTCATGTGCCTGATGGGCAACGAACTCTTCGACGAGATCCACCCCGATGCATACCCCCTGGCCGCCGCCATCGAACTCTTCCACAACTTCACCCTCGTCCATGACGACATCATGGACAAGGCCCCGCTCCGCCGCGGCATGCCCACCGTCCACCAGAAATACGGCGAACCCACCGCCCTCCTGGGGGGCGACGTCATGCTGGTGACGGCATACGAATACATCAACCGCATCGACGCCCGGTACCTGCGCCAGGTGCTGCGCCTCTTCAACACGACCGCAAAAGAGGTCTGCGAAGGCCAGCAGCTCGACATGGACTTCGAGCGGCAACCCTCCGTATCCCTGGACGACTACATCCACATGATCGGGCTCAAGACATCGGTCCTCCTCGCCGCCAGCCTCCGCATGGGCGCCATCCTCGGCGGCGCCGGAGAGGCCAACCAACACCTGCTCTATGCTTTCGGGCGGAAGCTCGGCATCGCCTTCCAGATACAGGACGACTACCTCGATGCCTTCGGCGACCCCCTCAAGTTCGGCAAGCAGGTAGGGGGCGACATCATGTCCAACAAGAAGACCTTCCTCCTCATCCATGCCTTGGAGACGGCCGATGCGGCCCGCCAGGCCGAGATCCGCCGCGTCATGGCCACTGACGGGCCCGGCAAGGTGCAGGAGATGCTGGACCTTTTCCGGGCCTGCGGCATCGATGCCTGGGCACGCGCCCTGAAGGACCGCTACATCGACGAGGCCGCCACACATCTCGACGACATCGCCGTCACCGCCGGCCGAAAGGACCCCCTCCGAAAACTCATGCACTACCTCGTACAGCGCGACCATTGACCCCCGGCGGCGAAGTCCATTCGCCGTCCCCCGCCCTGTATACTTCCCACCCCACAACCCCTCCCATGGCCCAGAACCTGTTTCGAAAGAAATCCATCGCGACGATCCGGACGGAGGCCGCCCGCGGCCTGTCGGACGGACACGGCGGAAGCGGCATGCGCCAGGTCCTCGGCGTGCGCGACCTGACCTTCATGGGTGTCGCCGCCGTCATTGGCGGGGGCATCTTCTCCACCATCGGCGCCGCCGCCTACCAGGGCGGGCCAGGGGTCGTCCTGCTGTTCCTCATCACAGCCGTCACCTGCGGGTTCACCGCCCTATGCTATGCGGAATTCGCCTCCCGCGTGCCTGTCTCGGGCAGCGCCTATACCTATTCCTACGTCAGCTTCGGCGAAGTCGTGGCCTGGATCATCGGCTGGGCCCTCATCCTGGAATATGCCATCGGCAACATCGTCGTGGCCATCTCGTGGAGCGCCTACTTCAACAACATCCTCCGTGCCGTCGGACTGGACCTGCCCGGCTGGCTGACGGTCGGACACCAGACGGCACGCATGGCCTACGACAATGCCGTCGCCGCCGGTACACCCCTCGCCGGAGCCGCCGCCGCCTATGCCGAAGCCCCCACCCTCGCCGGCCTCCACCTCGTCGTCAACCTGCCCGCCTTCCTCATCGTCGCCCTGGTGACAGCCCTCGCCTATGTGGGCATCCACGAGAGCAAGCGGACCGCCAACCTGATGGTCGTCGTCAAGCTGTCCGTCCTCGCCCTCATCGCCCTCATCGGCCTCGGCTACATCCTCGTGGAGGACACCGCCTCCAACTGGACGCCCTTCCTGCCCAACGGGATGACGGGCGTGCTCAAGGGGGTGTCGGCCGTCTTCTTCGCCTACATCGGCTTCGACGCCATCTCCACGACGGCGGAAGAGTGCCGGAACCCGCAGCGAGACCTCCCCAGGGGCATGATCTACGCCCTCATCGTCTGCACGGCCATCTACGTCGTGACGGCCATCGTCATCACCGGCATGGTCAACTACACCGAGTTCGAGGGCGTCACCGACCCCCTGGCCTATGTCTTCGACCGCATCGGCATGAAGCGGGTCGGCTTCGTCATCTCCGTCAGCGCCGTCATCGCCGCCACCAGCGTGCTCCTCGTCTTCCAACTCGGGCAGCCCCGCATCTGGATGTCGATGAGCCGCGACGGCCTGCTGCCGCCCGCCTTCGGCCGACTCCACCCGAGGTATCGGACCCCCGGCTTCGCCACCCTCGTCACCGGCCTCTTCGTCGGCCTCCTCGTGCTCTTCGTCGACGACCGCCTGATGACAGACCTCACCAGCATCGGCACCCTCTTCGCCTTCGTCCTCGTCAGCGGAGGCGTCCTCCTCCTGCCCGCCTCGGCAGATCGCGAGCCCGGCCATTTCCGCATCCCCTACGTCGACGGCCGCTGGATCGTACCCCTCCTCTTCACCGGATTCGCCTGGGCCTTCCGCCAACGCCTCTCCGAGGCCGTCGCCGACATCACCGCAGGCCGTTCCGCAGACCTGCTATTCCCCGCCTTCATCCTCGTCGGCGGTGCCGTCGCCCTCCTCACCTTCCGCCGCCGCTACTCCCTCATCCCCGTCCTCGGCGTCCTCTGCTGCCTCTATCTCATGGTCGAGATCCCCGCCAACAGCTGGCTCGTCTTCTTCGGCTGGATGGCCGCGGGCCTGGCCCTCTACTTCGCCTATGGCCGCCGACACAGCCGGATCGCCGCCTCCGACTGACCCATAAGTCCCCGACCATGAAATACCAGATCGGAGACCGCATCCTCATCCTCCACTCCGGAGAGGAAGGACATATCATCGACTTCATCGATCGGAAGATGGTCATGGTCGAAGTCGAAGGGATCACCTTCCCCGTGTTCCTCGACCAGATCGACTTCCCCTATTTCCGCGACTTCTCCGCCAGGCCGACGGTGCCGGCCCCTGCGCCACCTCCCCGGAAGCGCATCGAGGATGTCCGCGTAGAAAGGACGGCCCCCGCCCGCACATTGCCCCAGGGCCTGCACCTCAGCCTGCTTCCCGTTTTCGACAAGGACGTCTTCGACGAGGATGTGGTGGATTATTTCCGGGTCTCCCTCCTCAACGGACTCGACAGGACCCTTCAGTTCCACTACCGCCTGCTGCTCGCCGGCGGAGGCCTGGCCTTCGAACTCCGGAACGAGGTCAGACCCGGCACCGACCTCTATCTGCACGACGTCTCGCTCGACGACATGAACGGCTCCCCACGCTTCACGTTCGACCTCACCGCCGTCGATGCCCGGAAGCAGGACGCCCCGCAGACGACAGCCCAGCACCGGGTACGGGCCAAACAGCTTTTCGCAGACATCGACGCGATGCGCAGACGGCAGGACGCGCATTTCACCTACACCCTACTCGACGAATGGCCGGCCCGGACGACCGAACCACCGCCACCCACCCTCCCCACCGGACGCCCCGCCATCCGACCCGGCGGGCCACCCCCTCCCTCCGTCGTGGACCTCCACATCGAACGGCTCGTCGCCGATACGCGAACCCTCCAACCCTTCGAGATCCTCGACATCCAGCTCGCCGCCTTTGAAAAAGCCTATGACGCTATCGTAGCGCACCGACAGCCCATGCTCACCGTCATCCATGGCGTGGGGAAGGGCGTGCTTCGCGACGAGATCCACGAACGCCTCCGCATGAAACGCCATGTCTCGACATTCGTCAACCAATACCACCCTCTTTTCGGATACGGCGCCACCGAGATCCACTTCCGATACTGACCCCCTGCAGATGCATCCCGACTTGACCGGGATCGACTACCTTCGCCACAGGTCCAGGTATGGGCCTTCAAGACACACCGACCCCCGGGAACGGGCCATCGCCGACCGCCCAGTGCGGAAGGAGGAAAGTCCGGACAGCATAGGGCAACGCACCGGTGAAGAGCCGGGTCCCGCGACAGCGGGAACAGACAGTGCCACAGAGAATAACCGTCACGGGCCGCTTCTACGGCCCGGGTCAAGGGTGAAAACGTGGGGTAAGAGCCCACGACCCCCCGCAGCGATGCCGGGGGTGGGTAAACCTTGCGTGCTGAAATGCCATGTAGGTCCCCGGCCGCCGGACGCCCGCGTCACGGCCGGATGGGTGGCCCGCCCATCGACCCGAAAGGGCACGGGGACGGGTAGGCAGATCGACCGCCCGGGTAACCGGAACGGCAGATAAATGATGGCCACCCTGACTGGCGACAGGCAGGGAACAGAATCCGGCTTACAGGTCCCGGGGGGATGTACTTCAAAGGGCCGCCTGCCATGGGCGGCCCTCTTCATGACCTTCGGTGCCGGCAGACACCGGCATGCATACGGGCGGTCGCCGAAACATCAGGCCCGCTCCATGGCTGCGCGGAAAAGATCGTAAATGTCCTGGTCCGCCCTGATCAGTTGTCCGGCATCCGGCTTGAGCAGGTTTTCGATCCGGAATCGCAGATCCATGTCGGCATCCGCCTGCACGACCTCGGTCACCCACTGCGCATTCGAGAGGTGGAACAGGACCTCCATGTCGACGTCGGCCCGTTCAACGGAAAGAGGGGCCATGGCCGGAAGAATGTCGCGGGAGGGACCGGCATGGTTGCGGGTCATCTCCAGGTCAGCGAGGGCAAAGGCACGGCGCCCCGGCAGGCTGATGCGATATGTCGGGATGTCGGCCATCGGACGGACGCTCGCCTCCTCCCATCCGCAACAGGCGTCAGCGAGCGGCTTCGCCGGTCGGCGGTGCAGCGCCACCGGACGCGTCTTGCCGCCCGGACCGGCTTGCTCGAAGGAAGCCATCGGGGCCAACATCAGGCAGAGCAGCAACGCCGCCCCCCAACGGATGCCCGCGGTACGGCCTGCCAAAGCGCCAGGCCTCAGACCCTGGATGTCGCCCTTTCCTGTCTCTGAATGACTGATGCTCGTCTTGTGTATCATATGCGATCTGTTTATCAACGCAGCACACAGGCAAGACAATCGTATACTTCCCCGCGGAGGATTGCCCCGACCGAACGATGCCAGCACAATGTCAGGCTAATGTCTCCGTCGCCTCGCCGGGAGTGCGGATCGGATGGCGAGAGGGTTTTCAAATGGCGCTGCAAAGGTAGCCTGCCCACACCCGAGAACAAAGGCGGAATTGTTAAGACTTTAGAAAAATGCTAATTCAGAGGCTTGAGATGGCCGATAATTGAACGACATCTAAGGAAATGGACACAATCTTGAAAGAATCATTGAAAAATTGGCATTCCCACACAAAGCTTCCGGGACACAGGGGTGGTGCCGGATGAGATCACATGCCGGGCGGGCGGAAGCCGTAGGGGAGGGGAGGGCCCTGGTGGGGCGGTCAGATGATATCCAACGCCTTGACGAGGAAGGTGGTGATCGGCACCAGGGTGAGCGAGATCATGGAGGGAAGGAAGAGATAAACGACCACGAACAGGCCCAGGGATAGGAAGAAAAGGATCCAGTAGAGGGAGGTCGATTTCTTTGCCATGTCGGTCATTTGCGCAAAAATAGTCCTGCCCGGCGAGAACACAAAATCAGGGGTCCGGTTTCCCGGTCTTCGGGAAATCGGTTTATCGTGTATAAACTACATTGCATGCCTGAATGGGTTATTTTTATCGCTGAAATCTATCCGTGCAGATGAAGTTCGTGTTTCTATTGCGATTTTTCACCCGGCCGGGGGAGGAGATCCGGGTGGCAGGAAACATCCCCGAGCTGGGTTCGGGCATGTCCGAGGGGGGTGTGGCGATGCATTACCTGGACGACCGTTTCTGGCGGTTGGAGGTGGATATTCCGGCGGAACGGTTCCAGCGGGCCGAGCCGTTGCGGTACCGGTACATCTTCCATCCGGCAGGGAGGCCTCCGGTGACCGAATGGGAGCGGGATCGCTGTCTGGCAGGGCCGCTGTTCGCGGGGGCTTCATCGGTCGTGGTGACGGACACCTGGAACCATGCGGGAGACGTGGAGAACGTCTTCTATACAGCCCCTTTCCGCCAGGTGCTGCTTCCCGTCCCCACCGATGCGATGGTTCCCATGCCAGGGTCGGCCACCCATGTCTTCCGGGTCAAGGCGCCCTGTGTCGGTCCGGACGAGGCATTATGCCTCACCGGGTCTGGCGTCGGCCTTGGGTCTTGGGACAGAGGCCGCGTGCTGCCGATGCGACCCGTCGGCGACTGGTGGGAGGTGGCCGTTGACCTCGGGGCAGATGTGCTTCCCCTGACCTACAAGTACGGGGTCATGCATGCGGCCTCGAAGCGGCTGACCCGTTACGAGGAGGGTTCCAACCGGATCCTGGAGGGGGTGGGGGAGGCCACGGCCTGCCATGTCCTGCACGATGGTTTTGCGCGACTGCCGAACGACGGCTTTCGGGCGGCCGGCATCGCCATCCCGGTATTCAGCCTGCGCTCGACCCGCGGACTCGGGGTGGGGGAGTTCCCCGACATCCGGCTGCTGGTCGACTGGGCCGTGAAGACAGGCATCCGGATGATCCAGCTGTTGCCCGTCAATGATACCACCTCCAAGGGCACCTGGGAGGATTCCTATCCCTATGCGGCCATCTCGGCCTTCGCGCTGCACCCCATGTATCTTGACCTGGAACGGGTCGCCGGAGCGGACCACCGAGACCTGCTGGGCGACATCGATGCCCAACGACAGGCCTTGCAGGAACTCCCCGTGCTCGATTACGAACGCGTGATGCGCATCAAGCTCGGGATCCTCGATGCCCTCAGCCTGCGATGTGCGGCAGAAACCCTCCAGACCGAGGGGTTCCGGCTCTTCTTCGAACAGAACTGCCACTGGCTCGAGCCCTATGCGGCCTTCTGCTACCTGCGTGATCGTTACGGGACCCCCGACACGTCGCGATGGAAGACCCACGCCCGCTACGACGAGGCGGCGGTCCGCAAGCTCTGCGACCCGCGGAGATCCCATTACCGACAGATCGCCCGGCACTATTTCACCCAATACCACCTTCACCTGCAGTTGCGGGACGCCCATGCGTATGCCAATGCCAACGGCGTCATCCTCAAGGGCGACATACCCATCGGGGTCAGCCGTCATGGGGTCGAGACCTGGATGGAGCCGCAGTTCTTCCACCTCGACAGGCAGGCCGGCGCACCGCCCGACGACTTCGCCGTCAAGGGACAGAACTGGGATTTCCCCACCTACGACTGGGACCGGATGAAGCAGGACGGCTTCGCCTGGTGGAAGCGCCGCTTCGAACAGATGTCCCGATACTACGACGCCTTCCGGATCGACCATATCCTCGGTTTCTTCCGCATATGGTCCATCCCCGTCGATGCCGTCGAGGGCATCCTGGGTCGCTTCGTCCCGGCGATCCCCGTGCACGCCACCGAATTCGAAGCGATGGGCATCCCCGTCGACGTGCAACGCTTTTGCCGCCCCTGGATCGACGATGCCGTGCTTTGGGAGATGTTCGGGCCCTTCCACCAGCAGGTGCGCCCCTACCTTCGGAAGCGACCCGACGGGCGGTACGAACTGCTGGAATCCTGCGACACGCAGCGCAAGGTCATCGCCCTGCTGGCGGCCGACGACAACCTGGCGGACCGGGAGCGGCTCCAGCAGTCGCTCTTCGACCTCATCTCCAATGTCATCCTCTTCGAAGAGCCCGCCTCCGGCGGCACCCGTTTCCATTTCCGCTTCCGGATGGAAGACACGGCATCCTGGCGCCATCTGGACGCACCGGTGCGTGAACGGCTCCGCGAGTGCTATGTCGACTATTTCTTCCGTCGGCAGGACGCCAGCTGGCGTCGAGAGGCCATGGAGAAGCTCCCCGCCCTCAAACGCTGTACCGACATGCTCATCTGCGGGGAGGACCTGGGCCTGGTGCCCGACTGCGTGCCCGATGTCATGCGGCAGCTCGGCATTCTTAGCATGGAGGTGCAACGCATGCCGAAGGACCCGGCCGTCGAGTTCTTCCAACCGGCAACGGCCCCGTACCTCTCTGTCGTCACCCCTTCCTCGCACGACATGAGTACCCTCCGTGAATGGTGGACGGAAGACCCCCAGCGGACACAACGCTTCTTCACCCATGCACTGGGGCAGTACAGCCGCGCACCGGAAACCTGTGAACCCTGGGTCTGCACCCTCATCCTGCAGCAGCACCTGCAAAGCCCGGCCCAGTGGGCCGTCTTCCAACTGCAGGACCTCCTGTCGATGGACGGCACCCTTCGGCGCGATGACCCCTCCGAAGAGCGCATCAACATACCCGCCAACCCGCGTCACTACTGGAGGTACCGCATGCACCTCACCCTGGAGCGGCTGCTGCAGGAGACCGGCTTCCAGCACAGCCTCCGCAGCATGCTCGAGGCGGCCGGCCGTGATACAAACCGTTGAACATGCTTCGTGTCCGCTATAAGCAGGCCCGGCTGGCCTTCCGCAGGCCCTTCACCATCTCGAAAGGGACCAAGACGCACCAGCCGACCTTCGTCGTCGAACTGGAGTGGAAAGGGGTCTGTGGATATGGAGAAGCCCCCGCCATCGGCTATTACGGGATCGACGTCGACAGGATGGCCCGCGACCTCGACGCGAAACGGCCGATGGTGGAACGCTTCGCCCTCACCGATCCGGAACGGTTCTGGCATTTCCTCCACCACCTCTTCCCCGCCAACAGCTTCCTCGTCTGCGCCCTCGACATGGCCGGGTGGGATCTCTTCGGCAAGCTTCGGGGACTTCCCCTGTACCGCATGTTCGGGTTACCGTCCGGCGCCTCGCCCCTGACCGACCTGACCATCGGCATGGACACGCCCGAGATCATGCGGGAGAAGGTCCTCGAGTCGCCCTGGCCCGTCTACAAGGTGAAGGCCGGCATGGATGGCGACATCGAGAAGCTCCTGGCCGTGCGTTCCGCGACCGATGCCCCGTTACGGGTCGACGCCAATGGCGGCTGGACCCTCGAGCAAGCCTTCGGGAAGATCCCCATCCTGCGTGATCTCGGGGTGGAATCGGTGGAACAGCCCCTGGCGCCCTCGGCCCTGGCACAGATGCCCGACCTCAAGGCGTCCGCCGGGTTGCCGCTCATCGCCGACGAGAGCTGCGTCTCTGAGCAGGATGTCGACGCCTGTGCCGCCGGTTTCCATGGGGTGAACATCAAACTCACCAAATGCGGCGGCATCACACCCGCCCGCCGGATGGTCACCCGCGCCCGGCAGCTCGGACTTACCGTGATGCTGGGCTGCATGTGCGAGTCGTCCATCGGCACGGCAGCCTTGGCGCACCTCGCCCCACTGGCCGACCAGCTGGATGCCGATGGCCCACTCCTGCTCGCCGAGGACCTGGCGACCGGCATCACCTACGACAACGGGACACTGAAGCCATCCGACAGACCCGGCCTGGGCATAGATTTGACCGATCCCTTCTGATTCCCTACCTTTGCCAACCGTCAAACTTCGGGATGTAGCGCAGCCCGGTAGCGCGCTTCGTTCGGGACGAAGAGGCCGCTGGTTCGAATCCAGTCATCCCGACGGAAGAAGCACTGTCACCCAGTGCTTTTTTTCATGCCACGACGATCCGGACAACGCCAGGCATACCAGGTCTGCCACATGCCCTCCGTACTGGATCACCCCATCGCATCCCTCGGAAAAAACCCTCGGGGACCGCGATGCGGAATCGTTCGGAACCCCTACTTTTATTTTCCCGACCATCGAAAGACGGACGGACGACCGGGTATGGGTTACGTGCCTTAGGCCTCTTGCATGGTCTTTGATCGATAGCACGGTTCCGCCATGCGCACGTATTCGTCCCCCCGTTCGGCCGACCGGTGTGCACCCACCTCTGCCCCTGCCCTTCCGGCATGCTTTTTTTCATCTAAATACAGGCACCTTGACACGACCATTCGGAATGTATACTTTTGGCTCGGCGCTTCGTTGCCAAAAGCATTTGAAACACAGAGGATTGTGCAGTGATAGGTTCAATTGTCGGCTTGTTTGCGTCGTGACGTACAGGGAATGGCCACGTCCGAACCATCGAGCATGTCTTCGTGCCTGACGGACCCTGTTCGCTCCGTCCAACGGCTGATGACATCGGGCGCGCCCACGCATCCCGGATGCGGGAAACCAACCGAACAATGACAATAACTTATGACTGATTCCGTTTCTCTGAGATTGATAATGAACCCTTTGGCCGGGAGGGCGTCGATGTCAGGCGTTCGCTTGTCCGGGGGGCCTGTGACTGAGGTGGCGAAGCCCTGTCCCGCCGAGGCCCAGCCGCCGGACATCGTTCCTTGGTCCTGAGGACACCATACCCTGCCATCCCTCCACAATGACCCGCATATGAGCCGTATCCACCGACCTCGCACCCTCCGCACCCTTATCCTAGCGGGGGTATTGATGACGATCCTTGTCAGTGCCTGCACCACCCGGAGCAGTTTCGTCTACCTGAACGACATCACGTCGGCCGATACCGTGCTCGGGCTGGTACGCCCGTTCAAGGAAACCCTCATCGAGCCGGACGACCAGCTCAGCATCCAGGTGTCCGCATTCAACCCGGACGATATCCAGATGTTCAATTCCATGCTCTCCGCAGCCGGCGGCGGGGCTTCCGGGACCGGGGCGGCGACGGGTGGCGGGGATTTCGTGCCGACGACGCTGGGCTACCTGGTCGACAAGCGCGGCATGATCACCCTTCCCTACATCGGCGAGTTCCTCGCCGCAGGCCTGACGGTCCGGGAAATGGAGATCTATCTGGCCAAACAACTCGAACGGTTCATCAAGGAGCCCATCGTCAAGGTCAGGTTCCTGAACCACTTCATCAGCCTGATCGGCGATGCCGCCCCCTCTCGCATCAGCATGCCCAATGAACGGATGACCATGTTCGACCTGCTCTCGAAGTCGGGAGACCTGCGCCAGACCGCGATCCGCGACAACATCCTCGTCGTGCGGGAGGACAAAGGCTACCGGACGACGGGACGGGTGAACCTGCTCTCCAAGTCCGTCTATGACAATCCCTACTTCTATCTGCAGAACAAGGACATGATCTACGTGGAGCCGGTACAGGCGAGCTATATCGCCCGAAGCGACAAGTACACCCGACTCATCAGCTTCGCTACCACCTTCTTCACCGTCATCCTTACCGTCGTAACCTTTTTCATTCGTTGATCCATGAGCCAGAACGAGAAGAACCTAGATGAATGGGTGCAATTGGAGGATGAGGGGTCATCCGTCGATTTCGCGGGCCTCGCCGCCAGGTACATGGTGTACTGGCCCCTCCTTTTCATCATGCTCTCGCTCGGCGTGGCGGGCGCCTGGACATACATCCGCTACAGCCCCAGCATCTACGGGGCCGCATCCCTCGTGTCCATCAAGTCGGAGAACCCCCTCGGCAACAGCAGCACGAGCATCAGCATCAATTTCGGCGCGAACCAGAACAACGCGCTGGACAAGGAGCTCATGCTCATGTCGTCGAATGGGGTATTCCGACAGGTGGTGCGGAAACTGCATCTGTATTCGGAGCTCATCGGCAAGGGCAGCGTCCTCAGCAGCACCCTGTACCGGGAGAATGCCCCTTTCAGCTTCAAGGTCCTCGAGCCCGATAGCATCCGCAACCCGGGCACCTACCCCGTCGAGATCGATTGGAAGTCGAACTCGGTGATCCTGGACAACCGCAACTACCCCTTCAACACCGTGGTCAACTCCCCGTTCGGCCTGGGTGTCTTCGAGAAGAACAAATCCATGGAGGGTGACCGCTTCGAGAACCTCTTGCTGACGGTCTACACCCTCGACATGAAGGCATCGCAGATACGAGGCAAATTCACGGCCACTCCCAGGGGAAAAACCGCCGACCTCGTAGACCTCGTCTACTTCGATGTCGTACAGCGCAGGGCCATCGACGTACTCGACTCGCTCCTGCCCGTATACGAAGCCCTGACGCTGCTGGAGAAACGGAAGTCGCTCCTCAACAGCGCCGAATTCATCGGCGACAGGCTCTCGTACATGGAGGGAGAACTGGGCGAGGTGGAGCGAAACATATCCGCTTTCAAATCTTCCAACCGCGTGGTCAGCGACATCACGGAGCAAGGGTCCGTGTACATGTCTAACGTCCAGGCGAGCGACAAGCAGATCGCGGAGCTCGACCTCAAACTGGAGTTGCTCAATAAGGCTCAGGCATACATACAGGACCGTAACGCCCGCAATTCCAGCCTCCCCGCAGTCATCGAGCTGGGCAACTCCTCCATCAGCGCACAGATGACCCAGCTCATCGCCGCCGAAGAAGAGGTCAACCGGCTCACCCAGATCTCCGGACCCGAGAACCCCAAGATCATCGCCCTGCGGGCGCAGATCGAGCGGCTGAAGCCCACCATCAACGAGAGTGTCAACAACTACCGCTCGAACCTGCTCAACACCCGGCAGGTCTATCAACGTCAGCAGTCGAGCTTCTCCGGCATGCTTCGCACGGTGCCCGAGAAGGAGCGCGAACTGATCGGCATCACCCGGCAGATGGAGATCAAGAATGAGATCTTCAAATACCTGCTCCAGAAGCGCGAAGAGAACGTCATCGCCATGGCATCGCTGGTCGGCAACAGCCAGTACATCGCGCGTCCATCCGGCATGGGACTCATCAGTCCAAAACCTTTGAACCTCTACTCCGCCTTCATCGGCGGAGCCATCGCCTTCTTCGTCATCTTCATCCTGCTCCGAGAAAGGATCAACAACAGCTACCAGTCGCGCTCCGAAGTGGAGAAGGGCATCCGAGCCCCCATCCTGGGCGAGGTCGTAGAGAACACGGCCAAGAAAGGGGAGAAGTTGGCTTCCATCGTCGTCAACCCCCTGCGGACGAACATCATCGGCGAGCAGTTCCGGGAGATCCGTACCAACCTTATGTACCTGGGTGTCGGCGGCGAGAACAAGATACTTCTCGTGACATCCTCCATGCCCGGGGAAGGCAAGACCTTCGTGGCCATCAACATCGCCGCGAGCCTCGCCACCACCGGCAAGAAGGTGGCACTCCTCGGCTTCGACCTTCGCAAGGGAAAGCTCGGCGAACGCTCGGGCGTCCCGGTCAACCCCGGCATCTGCAACTATCTGGTCGGCCAGGCAAGCCTTGCCAAGATCAGCTACAAGATAGACGACTTCGCCACGCTCGACGTCCTGCCGGAAGGCCTGCGCCCCCCCAACCCGGCGGAACTCATGCTCAACGAGCGCATGGAGAAACTCATGCAGGAACTCAAGTTCCACTACGACTTCGTGGTCATGGACTCCCCGCCGATCGGCTCCGTCACCGATGCCCGGATCCTCGCCAAATACGCGTATGCCACCCTCTATGTCATCCGCCACCAGTACACGCCGCGGAACTACTTCGCGCTGATCAAGGACGTCTACCAGCGGAAGCGCCTTCCCAACCTGGCCATCGTCCTCAACGGCATCAAGAAGCATTCTTTCATGGGCTACTCCTATGGCAATGGTCACAATGCCGGATACGGGTACGGTTACGGCTATGGCTACGTGGGCGGCTCCAAGAACACCGGCGAATCCTGACCCCTGGCCGTCATGGCACGACCCGGACCGGCAGGCGCAGCATCGCATCGCGCTACCGGCTCCGCCGAAGCGCACCTGATGCACATCGCATTCGTGACCTGCGAACTCAACCGGGGTGAGGAACTCTACCCGGGAGGGCTGGCCACCTATACCTTCAACGTCGCCTCCGGCATGCGGGAACGCGGTCACCCTGTAACCGTCTTCCTCAGTGGCAGCCGCGACCTGACATTTGACTTCAAAGGCCTCCGTGTCGTGGAGTCCCGACCGCGGTTGCCGACAGTCCTGCGACCCCTGGCGGCTTTCCTCCAACGAAGGCTGCCCGCCACCACCGAGCGGGTTGCACGGAGCCTGGCCCTTCGCCGGTCGATCCGCAGCACGCATCGGCAGGCCCCCATCGACGTCATCCACTACAGCAACTGGAAGGCCACCGGGCTCTTCCGACTGTCGCTGCCCTCCGTTCTCCGCATTTCCAGCTACGACCCCTGCTTCGACAACAACCCGCGCAGCCTGCACCTGGACAAGCGGCTCTCCTGGCTCACAGAAAGCATCTGCATCCGCAGGTTCGAAAGGATCTTCGGACCCGGCGACCACCTCGCCGCCATCATCGAGCGGGACCTCCGCCTGCCCCGACGCATCGACATCCTCCCGACACCCTTCCGTGCTTCGCAGACCACTTCCGGAACATCCTTCCGACAGCCCGGGAAACACCTGGTGGTCTATGCGGGCACGATCAGCCGATTCAAGGGCGCGGAACTGCTCCTCGCCCTGATAGCGCACTATCTGGAACGGCATTCGGACACCGTCTTCCTCCTCGCCGGCAAGTGCGGCACCATCGACGGAAGGTCCGTCAGGGCCGATGTCGACGCCCTCGTGCAGTCCCATCCCGATGCAGTCCTCTATCGACCCCACCTCGAAAGGGATGAACTCATGGCGGCCTTCGCCCAGTCCGATGCGGTTCTCGTCACTTCCCTGGTCGACAACTTTCCCAATACGGCCCTTGAAGCGATGAGCCGCAAGGCCATCGTGATCGCATCCGACACGGCCTCGCTGGGAACACTCATCGAAGACGGCCGGAACGGATTCATCGTACGCGGGAGGGACGTGGGCCACTGGGCCGACAGGATCCGCGAGACCGTTGCCGACCTCCCGTCTGACCGCAAGGCCGGCATTCGCCTGCGGATGGAAGAGACCCTGCAGGGTTTCTCGATAGCACATGCCCTCGACCGCTTGGAAGCGTATTACCAAGAGGCCATCGATATCCAGGGGTCGAACCCGACACGCCCCAAGTCCTGAACCTACATCTCCATCAGCGGCAATGACATTACCGCTCGTTTCGGTCATCGTCCCGTACTACAATTCCCAGGCATACCTCGGTCGCCTCGTCAGGTCCCTCCGCATGCAGCGGCACCTCGACTTCGAGTGCATCCTCGTCGACGACGGCTCGCGTGACGATTCCTTCCGGACCGCCACCGAACTCACCGCAGATGACGGCCGGTTCGTCAACCTCCGCCGCCCCGAAGGCTTCAGGCCCGGTGGACGCGGCGCCAAGAACTACGGATTCACCCGAGCCCGGGGAACGTACATCGTCTTCTTCGATGCCGACGACGTCATGTACGAAGACTTCCTCTCCGAGCGCGTCCACTGCATCGAGTCCGATGCCGGCCTCGGAGCCGCATTTTCAGACATGGGCTGGAAGGTGCGTGAGGGTGAGCCCAGACGGATCTTCCGATACGCCGGGGGGTTGATGACGGATATCGGCTCCAAGGTCCGCGACGAGGACTTCTGGCTGAACTACATCGACCTGCGGTTCTACTTCCCTCCGGGAAACTTCATGTGGAGGCGCGATGCCATCGCGGGCAGACCCCTGTGGGACGAGACCACCACCATCGGGGAGGATTACGAATTCCACTGCCGTAACTTCCTCGCCGGCGTGCAGCCCGGACATATCCCGAAGCCTACCTGGGATTACATGGCCAATCCCGACTCGATGATCGCCACTTCGGAAGCCGTCGGCCCGCTACTGGGCAGGTCGCAATCCAAGGCGCTCGTCAATGCGCACCTCCACCGTCACCTGGGATTCCGGCATCGTCTTGTCCGCAAGGAACTCACCTGGCAGGTCAAGATCCTCCGACGCATCGTGGCCAGTGGCGGCACGGCTTCCGAGAAACGAGCGGCCCTCGGGGTCATGTTCGTACGGATATCCGACGTGCTCCGCATGCTCGGATATGGTCCCGTCCGTCATCGCCTCACCCTCGCCGCCCTCCGCCTCACCGCATCCATCCATGGCGCCACCGACAGGTTCTACGGCTTCTACAGCCTCATCGTGCCCGACACGGACCCTACGGATGACAACAACCTCTTCTCCATCGCATGAGGAAGACCCGGATCGTCTACACCATCCCCAATTTCGACACGGCCGGTTCGGGCATCGCCCTGCTGAAGATGGCGACCCGGCTGGACCGGACGCGTTTCGATCCCGTCATCGTCTGCCTGCACGACAGGGGCCGGCTCTTCGAGACGGTCAGGCGGAGCGGCATTCCGGTGCATGTATACCCCTATCTCACACCGCAACACCCCCGCTGGCGGTTCCCCTTCCGGATCCTCCGCATCGCGACATTCTTCCGCTCGCTCCGGCCCGACATCGTCTTTTCCTACCATTATGCGCCCGACATCTCCGAGGCCATTGCCGCCCGGATCGCCGGTGCCCGCTTCGTCTACATCAAGAAGAACATGGGCTGGCACGGACCATCCCGACGTCAGTGGCGGATCAAGACATGGCTGTCCCATGCCATCACCGTCCAGAACGGCGACATGATCGATCTGTTCTTCAAAGGGGATGCCAAGGCCCGGATCATTTCCATTGGCGTGGACCAGGACGAGTTCAGGCCCACGTCGCCCGACCCCACCCTTCGGGAAGAGTTATTCCCGGGTGTTGACGACCACATCGTGCTCTGCGTGGCCAACCTCATCCCCAAGAAAGGCATCTCCGACCTGTTGAAGGGTTTCGCCGCCTGTCGGTCGAGGGCTCATGCCCGGCTCGTCGTTGTCGGGAACTACGATACCCCCCTCTGGGCGGAGACGGTCCGCCTGATGGAAGCGCTCGAACTCGTTGGCCGGGTGCTCTTCACCGGAAAGCGGGACGATGTGCCCCGCTTCCTTTCCATCGCCGACCTGTTCATCCTGGCGTCCACCGGTGATGAAGGCGCACCCATCGCCATTCAGGAGGCCATGGCCTCCGGTGTGCCGGTCGTCACCACGCGCACCCCGGGCAACCGCGAACAACTGCAGGAACTGCCGGCCCAGCTGGTGCCTCCCGGCGCACCCGAGGCCATCTCCGAAGCCATCGACAGGTTTTTATCCATCTCGCCCGCCGAACGCCGCGCCATCGTCGACCGCCAGCTCGACATCATCGACCGGCGATACTCCCTCCACCAGGAGGTCCGACGGCACGAGGAGCTCTATTCGGAACTCGTCAACACAACCCGCTGACCCATGCCGGTCCATCGCAACAACATCATCCCCGCCAGTCCCTTCCGCACCGGGGTGGAGGACGAGCTCGACCTGGAGGCCATCTGCGTCTTCGTCGCCCTCGGCTTCTTCCTGGGCGACAGGACCTACTACAAGGGATTGCGGGAACACCTGCCCGCCTCCACGACCGAGACCGACGCCGACGGTCGGGTGCTATCCTCCCGCTCCCATTTCGAATGGCACTACACGCCCCGCGACATCCCCTTCCGACAGGCCGTCGATGAATTCACCGAGATCTTCGAGGCGATCATCGCCGAAGGCGTGGGCAAGGGTTATACCATCCCCATCTCCGGCGGGCTCGACAGCAGGACCCTGGTGGCTGCCTGTGAACACCTGCGACTGCCCTACCAGGGATACAGCTACATGTTCCGCAACGGCATCGATGAGACGAGATATGGCCGGATCATGGCCAAAAGGCTGGGCTTCCCCTTCCAGGCCTTCACCGTCGAACCGGGAAGCCTGTGGGGATACATCGACCGGATGGCCGAACGCAACCAATGCTATTCCGAGTTCACCCATGGCCGTCAGTACGCCTGCCACAGTCAACTGAATGCCCTGGGGGGCACCTTCCTGCTGGGCCATGGCGGCGATCTGTTCTTCGATGGCATGGGTGTCGATGACCGCATGGGCGAAGACGGCCTGTTGGCCGAGATATGGCGACGACTTGTCAAGCCCTCCGGTCTGGCCCTCGCCGAATCGCTCTGGCGCGAATGGGGCCTTGCGGGCGACTGCAGGACGCATCTCCGGGAGCAGCTGGCCGCCGCCGTCCAAGGCATCCGCATCCACGAGGCGAACCCCCGCCTAAGGGCCTTCAAGACGATGTATTACGTCGCCCGCTGGACCTGTGTCAACCTCAGCATCTTCCGCGATTTCGGGCCCAATGTGATCCCGTATTTCGACGACCGGATCTGCCGGTTCATCTGTACCGTGCCCGAACAATGGCTGGCGTCCAGGAAGATACAGATCGAATACCTCAAGCGACGGTCCCCGGCACTCGCTTCCGTCGTCTGGCAGGACCATCGCCCCTACAACCTGTATACCTACCCGCTCGACCGGGCACCGCTCAACTATCCCTATCGTGCCTACCGGAAACTCGTCCGCACCATCACCCGTGCCGATACCGTCCGCCGGAACTGGGAGAACCAGTTCCTGGGAGCGGACAATGCCCGGCAACTGCACCACCACCTGCTCGGCGACGATGCACTCCGTTCGCTGGTACCGACGCAGATCATCGAGACCACCCTCCGGCGATTCCTCGAGGAAGACCCCGTAGGGCAGTACAACGCGATGACCATGCTGGTCACCCTCGCCTCTTTCCGACGCCTTCGGAAGACCCCCATCACGTCCATGGCCGTTGCCGACGAGCCCGAGCATTCCGGATCCTGATGTTTGCATACCTGAAATACGTCCGTCCGGCCTGGTATTTCCGGCTGTACGCCGCTGCGGCCCGACCGCTGTACAGCAAGGCGTCGCTGCGTCAGGCCGTCGAAGACGGCCTCCTGCTGCCCGACGAAGGGTATGCCAGTCCGGCCGCCCGGGATGCAGACCTCGTCTTCCAGGCGATCCGCGCCGGATGGATCCGGCGGCCCGACGGTCCGGCGGACGATTTCACCAACCAGACCGTCACGGACGTCTTCGACAACCACAGGTTCCTGCGAAAGTACCATGCCGGGAAATGGTCGGTCGTAGCCCTCATAGCCGGCATCCTCTCCGGGCACCACCCCTTCAGGGAGATAAAGGCCTTTCTTCGCGCACGCCGCGGTGTGAAGCGTTCCCCAGTACCTGCGACATCCCTGTACGAGGACTTCCCGGCACAGGCGATCGCGGCAACCGACACGACGGAGAAGGTATCCGTCATCATCCCCACCCTCAACCGCTATGCCTATCTGAAAGACGTCATGGCCGACCTTGAGGCCCAGACCTACCGCAACTTCGAGGTTGTCGTCTGCGACCAGTCGGATCCCTTCGACCCGAAGGTCTACGAAGGCTGGACCTACCCGGTGACCGTACTTCGACAGTCGGAAAAAGCCCTTTGGATGGCCCGCAACCGCTGCATTCGAGAATCGTCAGGGCGTTTGATCCTGCTCTTCGACGACGACTCCCGGGTCTCACCCGAATGGATCCGCATGCATGTGGCCTGCCTGTCCTACTTCGGATGCGACATCTCCGCGGGCGTGACCCATACCGTCGTCGGCAACCGGCTTTCGGAAAGGGATTCGCGCTTCCACTACGCAGAGGTCTTCGACACGGGCAACGCCCTGCTGCGGCGCTCCGTGTTCGAGGTGACGGGCCTCTTCGACCGCCAGTTCGAAAAACAACGCATGGGCGATGGCGAGTTCGGCCTTCGTGCCTATCTCAACGGGTTCCCGTCCATCTCCAACCCCCACGCCCGGCGAACACACCTCAAGATCGAGACCGGTGGACTGCGGGAGTTCGGAAGCTGGGACGCCTTCCGGCCCCGCAATCTCTTCTCGCCCAGGCCGGTCCCCAGCGTGCTCTACTTCTCACGTCGCTATTTCGGCGACGACTCGGCGATCATGCTCGTCGCCAATTCGATCGTGAGCTCCGTCATCCCTTATAAATACAAGAACGACAGCAGAATGAAGCGGCTCTCGATCGTCCTCTTCATCCCTCTGCTGCCCATCGTCGCCATACAGGTACTGAGGTCGTGGCGACAGGCCGGCGCAAAATTGCACAAAGGCCCACTCATCGAAGCCCTCACAACCGGAACGCCCGCCAGTCAGTCCTTTCCGGAGGAAGGCAGCGGAAGCCGACATACGGCTTGACGACGATCGCACAATCACCCGCCGAACCGCTACCTTCGCCCGATACCCGCAGCGACGGATGGACCGGTAAAAAGAGAACCCACAACCGACTCCCTTGAAATTCACGGTGCAGGACATGACCGACCCCGGGAAAGCCCTCAAATGGCTAGTCTTCCATATCGCACTGGGTGCCGCGTCCTCCTTTGTGAAATACATCTTCATCGCCTTCTTCTGGACCGTCGCCTATGTGAATCTGAAGGCGGCTTTCCGCGACCTCAAGAAGGGCGATGCGGAAACCTTCACCCTGACGATGGCCTACCTGCTGGGCAATGAGCTCATCAACCGGATCGTACAGGGGAGTCCCTTCATCCCCGTCGAATTCTCCAAGTACTTCTGCGTCTTCCTTTGGGGATACGCCGCGATGATCCGGAAGGGGGCCTTTCACGGCCTCGGACTGGCGATGGTCATCATGGCCCTCCCGGGGGCCCTCTACGATCAGTCCGACATGGTCGTATGGGCGGACATCGTCAACTGCTACCTCGCCCCGCTGGGGCTGGCCATCGGCATCGGCTTCTGGGGCAATACCCGACCATCCTCGACCCTGAACGCCAAGACCATGCACCTCATCTGGCTCGGCTGCGTGGCCGTCCTGATCTGCATGTACATCCGGACGCCCAAGTTCGAGGACATCAACTTCAGCCTGGCCGCGACGAAGCAGACCACCGGGGGGGTATCCTCCAACCAGGCCGCCACCATCCTGGGACTGGGCATGTTCCTCTCCTTCTTCTCCTTCTACCGGAAAAAGAACTTCGCCGGACGGCGGATCTTCGATATCCTGGCGATCATGGCCTTTGCCCTGCAGGGATTGCTTACCTTCTCGCGCGGCGGGATGTTGGTGGGCATTCTCGCCATCATCCTCCTGATCCTGAGTCCTTCCGGCGAGGGCGACACGGCCGAACAGAAGGCGAAGACCCGTAACCAGTTCGTGAAGAACCTGGGCTACATCGCCATGGGGGCCATTTTCCTAGTGCTGGCCTTCTTCGTCGTCGACGGCCTCACCGGAGGACTCTTGTCCCTCCGGTATCGGGGGGAGACGGCTGGGACGCTCAGTGGCACGGCGGATAAAAGCCTGAACAAGGTCACTACCGGCCGAAGCGACGTCGTCGAGTACGACCTGCAGATCTGGGAGAAGTATCCTGTTTTCGGCGGCGGTGCCGGGTCTTCGATGTACCTGCGGCTGCCCATGGAAGGCGTGCTCATCGCCCCGCATGTGGAATTTTCGAGACTCCTCGCAGAGCAGGGGGTGTTCGGTCTCGTCTTTTTCATCCTCATCCTCTTTCTCGGGCTGATGATCTGGCTGCGGCGAAAGATCGTGCCTGACAGCGACCTGCTTATGGCGCTCTACTTCATCGGTCTCACGACCTCCTTCCATGCGGCGATGCGCACCTTCGTGACCCCTTTCTTCATCGCCATCAGCGCCATGGCACTGGCCGTCCAACCGAAGCACAAGGGTCAGACCTGACCATCCAAGGACCTACACCGACCCTTCTGACAGCCATCCCTCCCGTCACCCGCCATCCCCTGGCATCGCGCCCGGTACCCTTATGCCAACCCTCTTCAGAAACCTGCTCCTGGAACGGATCGTCCTGCCGGCCAGCGACCTGCTGCTCGGCCATTCCGTCTTGGACAACCTGCGTCGGTTGCGGGCTTCCGTCGGATCGCCCTTCGATAACCGTGAAGTGCTTTCGGCCCTCCTGCGTCATGCCACCACCCAGGTACCCTATTACCGCGCGCTCGGCACCACACTGGGCGACGACCCATACGCATCCCTGTCATCCTTCCCGGTCCTCACGAAACGCATCCTCCGAGACCATGCCGACGACCTCCTCTGCATGCCCCGTGAGAAACTGATCCGCAACAGCAGCAGCGGCTCCTCCGGGTTCCAGAGTGTCGTCTACTGGACCCGCCGGCAACAGTCTGCCGTAAGGGCCACTCAACTCCTCTGGCTCGAATGGGCCGGCTACCGATTCGGCGCCCCCATCCTGCAGACCGGCATCACTCCCAACAGGGGCTTCGTCAAATCGGCCAAGGACAGGCTCACGGGCACCTATTACCTGCAAGCCTTCAGCCATAGCCGCGAAGACGCCGTGGCTGCCCTCGGCTGGGCATCGCGGCAACGCGACCCGTTCCTGGTGGGCTATGCACCCTCCTTTTACGTGCTCGCCCGCTTCGCCCTCGAACTCGGCATCGAGGTGAAGTTCAAGTCTGCCCTGTCCTGGGGCGACAAGCTCTTCCCGCATTACCGCAAAACCATACGCGAAGCCTTCGGCTGCGAGGTCTTCGAGACCTATGGCTCGGCCGAAGGACTCATGATGGCCGCTCAGAAGGACCTCGACCAGCTTTACCTCATGACCCCCAACGTCCACCTCGAGATCACCGATGACGAAGGAAAACCCGTCCCGGACGGGGAGATGGGCCATGTGGTGGTGACAGACCTCAACGCTTGGGCCATGCCGCTCATCCGATATCGGATCGGCGACCTGGCCATCCGGACCCCGGCGGCAGAAAGACCCGCCAGCACCGCACTTTCCCTCCCCCTGCTGAAAAAGGTGGTGGGGCGGGAGACCGACATCGTACGGACCCCCGGTGGACGCCGGCTCGTCGTCCACGCCTTCACCGGCATCTTCGAACACCATCCCGAGATCAGCCAGTTCTGCGTCATCCAGGACGACCTCTCCGGCATCCGCATCCACTACATCGAGGGCAAGGGCTTCCACGCCGGACTGCTGGACGGCATCGCGGAACGCATCCGCGAAGCCGTACAGGAACCCTTCGGCATCTCCTTCGAAAAAGTCGAAGACATCCCGCCCACCCCCTCCGGAAAGCCTCAGCTGATCGTATCCCGCATCCGCTGACCCTCCCGCCAACAGGGCCCTGCTGCCACGGCGCAGGCCCGACCCTACCCGACATCATGCGAATCACCATCCTGTACCAGTACTTCGGCACGCCGGGCGGCAGCTGGAGCACCCGGTGCTACGAACTTGCCCGAAGGTGGGTGGCCCGCGGGGATGAGGTGACCGTCATCACGTCCCCCTATGACAAGTCGGACATCAAGGCCCATGGCTATGTCCATCGTACCGAGATCCAAGGCATACGACTCATCGTCATCGACTCGGGCGACTCCAACCGGCTCCCCATCCTCACGCGCATGTTCCGCGCCGTCCGCTTTGCGGCCACCGCCGCCTACCATGCCGCCACCCTGCCCTCCGACCTCGTGATCGCCAGCTCAGGCCCCATCACCATAGGGATACCCGCCCTCTTCGCCCGTGGGGTGCGGGGTCGCCGCTTCGTCTTCGAAGTGCGTGACCTGTGGCCCCAGGGGGCCATCGAGAACGGCCTGATCCGCGGCCGCATGATGAAACGGCTCAGTTATCGCTTCGAGGGCCTCTGCTACCGCAAGGCCGAGTTCGTCGTCGCCGCAAGCATCGGCATGGAGAAGTCTATCCGCGAACGCTTCCCCCGGGTGCGGACGATGGTCATCCCGAACGCGTCCGACCTGGACATCTTCGGCGAAGGCCGTCAGACATCCCTGCCCGCGTTCGTGGATGGGAAGAACATCATCTTCGTCTATACCGGCTCCCTCGGGCTGATGGACGCCGTCGGCGATGTCATCGATGGCTTTGCCGCCGCCCGCCCGCTGGCGGGCGTACACCTGGCCATCGTCGGCGACGGCGCCGAACGCAGCATGCTGGAAGCGAAGGTCAGGGACCTCGGCATGAAGGATAACATCCACTTCATCGGTCTCATCCCAAAGTATGCGGTGGCCGGCTGGTATCGCATCGCCTTCGCTTCCTTTGTGGTGTTCAAGGACTTCCCCGTCTGGTGCACCGTCTCCCCCAACAAGATGTTCGACAGTTTCGCTGCCGGCGTTCCCATCATCCAGAACACGGGCGGATGGATCCGCGACCTTGTGGACCGGGAAGACTGCGGTCTCAACGCCGCCATGGGAGACCCGTCATCCATGGCCGCATGCATCCGCCGGCTGGCATCCGACAGCTCGCTGCGGGATGAACTCGGCCGTAACGCCCGCCGGCTGGCAGAAGGCCCCTTCAACCGCGACCGGCTGGCAGAGACCTACCGGCAGGCCCTCCTTGACGCAATCCCTCACGCCCATGCTCGATAGACTCCGGAGAACGACCAACCAGGGCTCTTTCATCCCTGAGATCGACGGACTGCGGTTCTTTGCCATCATGACCGTGGTGCTCTTCCATCTCAACACCACCTATGCCAACGTATTGGGCCAGGGAAAACACAGCTATGTCCTGCTCAACGATTCCATCCCCTGGCTGGGGTGGTGTTTCATGCGACTGGACCTCGGCGTCAAGGTCTTCTTCGGCATCAGCGGATTCATCCTTTCCCTGCCATTCCTGCGCCACTACCTCCTCGGGCAGCGGAAGGTCGACGTGGGCGATTATTTCCTACGACGCCTCAAACGCCTCGAACCCCCGTTCCTGATCAGCCTCGCCGCCCTGTTCGCGGCGCAGAGCGCCCTCTCGCTCCTCGACGTGGACAGGCCGCTCAGCCATCTCCTCGTGGGCCTGCTATACAGCCATGTCATCGTCTACGGCGAGGCCAACCCCATCAACCCGGTGACCTGGAGCCTGGAGACAGAAGCCCAGTTCTACATCGTCGTCCCCCTGTTGTTCCGATGGCTCTTCAAGCCCTCCAGGTCGAGGTCCCGCATCTTCATTCTCCTGTTCCTCGTGGGCCTCTCCATCCTTTTCCGGCAGCACGTTGTGAATAACGACTGGTACCATCTGCAGAATACCGTCCTGGCCTATCTGAGCAATTTCCTCATGGGGACCGTCATGGCTTGGATGTACCTGGCGATGCCGGAATACTTCAGGCGGAAGTCGTACGGGTGGGACCTGGCAGGGGCCCTGGCCGTCTGGCTCATGTTCTGGGCCTACAAACCCCAGCACTACCCGCTGCACAACGCCGCCTTCAACGCCAGCATCATAGGCCTCTTCCTCGCCGTGTTCAAAGGGCGGGCCTTCAACGCCTTCTTCACGTGGCAGCCGGTGTACACCATCGGCGGCATGTGCTACTCCATCTACCTGCTGCACTACGCCTTCATCTTCGTCGTGGTGCCCCGTACAAGCGGACTGACCTCTGCCCTCCCGTACACCACGGGCCTTTCGCTCCAGTTGCTGCTTGTCGTTCCGTTCATGCTCGTGTTCACCTCCGTCTTCTACCTGCTGATCGAGAAGCCCTGCATGGACAAGGAATGGCCGCGGAAGGCTATCGAATGGCTCAGGGCCCGAACCCGCAAACCCGTACGGGCATGAGGATACTGCTTACCGGCGCCAGCGGCTTCCTGGGTGGCCACCTGCTGCGGGAACTCCGTCAGCACCATGCCGTGACCACCCTGGGCAGGGCTGCTTCCAACGATGTGGGCTGCGACCTGTCGGCCACCGTACCCGTCGTTCCGGAGTTGGACATGGTGGTGCACGCCGCCGGCAAGGCGCATGTGGTGCCCCGGACGGATGCGGAACGGAAGGCCTTCTTCGACGTCAATGTCAAGGGAACGGAAAACCTCATCCGCGGCCTGCATGCCTCCCGGCACAGGCCCGATACCGTCGTATTCTTCAGCACCGTGGCCGTCTATGGGCTTGAGCATGGCCTTGACGTCGACGAGGAGAGTCCTGCGCTGGGCGGGACGCCCTATGCGGATTCGAAGATACAGGCGGAAGCGCTGCTACGGGACTGGGGGAGGTCGACCGGAGTGGCGGTACTGATCCTCCGTATCCCGCTCATCGCAGGCACCGACGCCCCCGGCAACCTGGGCGCCATGGTACGCGCCATGCGACGGGGCTATTACCTGCGGATCGGCGACGGACGCGCGAGGAAGTCGATGGTCAACGCGTCAGACCTGGCCCGGTTCGTCCCCAACCTACTAGGATTGGAAGGCACCTACAACCTCACCGATGGACATCATCCCAGCCTGGCCGAGTTGGACAGCCTGATCGCCGCACAACTCGGAAGGAAGGTCCGCGCACTGCCGGACCGCATGGCCGACCTGCTGGCCCGGCTCGGAGATGCCGTCCCCGCCTTCCCCTTCAACAGCTACCGACTGGAGAAGCTCCGGCGGGAGTTGACCTTTTCCGACGCCAAGGCCCGTCGCGAACTTGACTGGTCGCCCCGGAGCGTATTGGAGACCTTCAAGGCCTGACCCCATATCACCTGTAAGATGACGATCAAACCCTCCGGCATCATCCTGTCCGTCACCGCCCATCCCGACGACGAGGTCCTGGGCTTCGGAGCGACGGCCGCCCGGCTGGCAGCCTCCGGCTGTGCGGTTTACAACTGCATCCTCTCCGGCGAGGTGGACGTCCGCCGCCACCGACCCGGGATCGAGGAACTCCGCCATGACATCGACCGTGCCCAGGCCATACTCGGTTGCCGCCCCGCCATCCTCGGATCCTTTCCCAACATCGCCTTCAACACCGTCCCGCACATAGAGCTGGTGCGGTTCATCGAAGCCGCCATCGAGGCCGTGCAGCCCGACCATATCTTCACCCATCATCCGAACGACCTCAACAACGACCACCACCATGTCTCCATCGCCTGTCAGGCGGCCTCCCGGCTCTATCAGCGAAAACCGGTCAAGCGGATCCAGGGGGTCCATCTGATGGAGATCCCCTCTTCCACCGACTGGGCCTACAGCGTGGGCACCAACCGTTTCCAGCCCAATGCCTACTGCGAAGTGGGAGAGGAGTACCTGGCCGTAAAGCTCAAGGCCCTGGAGGCCTACAGGGGGGTGATGCGCCCCTTCCCGCATTCCCGTTCCGAAGAGGTCCTGCGGGGACTCTCCGCCTGCCGCGGCGCGGAGGCCGGCATGCGCTATGCGGAGGCCTTCCAGTCCGTTTTCCAGACCCTGAACATTGCCTAGATGTATCGCAACCATGTGAAACGGACGATTGACATCCTCCTCGCCTCGACGGCGCTGATCGTCCTCTCCCCGCTGATGGGACTGGTGGCCCTCGTCATCCGGCTGCAGGACGGCGGCCCTGTCGTATTCCGGCAGGCACGGGTAGGCCGCGATGGCAAGCCCTTCGGCTTCCTCAAGTTCCGCAGCATGTCCGTCGGAACCCCCAACGTGACCTCCACGCAACGGCACCTACTGCGCATCACCCCGTTCGGCCGCATCATACGGCGCACCAGCATCGACGAGCTCATGCAACTTTTCAACATCCTCCGTGGCGACATGAGCATCGTGGGCCCCAGGCCTCCCATCCCGTCGCAGGAGCATCTCATCCGGCTGCGGCGCGAGAACGGCGCCCTGCAGCTGCGGCCAGGCCTCACCGGCTGGGCACAGGTGAACTCCTACGACCACATGACCGAGGAGGTCAAGGCCCGTTTCGACGGGGAATACGCCAGCAGGCTGTCCTTCGCATTCGACGTCCGGATCATCCTCCGCACCCTGCTATACCTCACCAAGGAACCCCCAACATACTGAAATGCGATTCGGATTCGTGACCTGTGTCCGTCTCGGACTGTCTTGCATAGAAGCCGTCGTCGAGGCCGGTGGTCGTTTCGACCTCTTCATCACCCTGCCCGACCACTGGGCAAGGTCCAAGTCGGGACGCATCTACCTCGACGAGGTCAGTGCCCGCACGGGGACCCCACTCCTCAAGGTCAGACATATCAACGACCCCCAATGCGTACAGGCCATACGCGATCATGGCATCGACTGGCTGTTCATCATCGGCTGGTCGCAGATCGCCGACCGCAGCGTCCTCGACGCCCCCCGTCTCGGCATCATCGGCGCCCATCCCACCCTGCTGCCCATCGGCCGGGGCAGGGCCGCCATCCCTTGGGCCATCCTCAAGGGCCTGGACAAGACGGGCGTCACCTTCTTCCGGATGGATGAAGGGGTCGACACGGGCGATATCGTCGGACAGGTGGAGATCCCCCTCCACGCCGACATCACCTCCACCGAACTGTATCGGCTGGCCGACGAAGCCCATGTGCATCTCATCCGCCAGCTCTGGCCCCTGCTGGTCGACGGCAGCTGCCCCATCCGACCGCAGGATGCCTCCCTGGCGACCTACTGGGAAGGCCGGACGCCGGCCGACGGGGAACTGCGTCCCGACATGCACCTCACAGCGGTCGAACGCCTGGTAAGGGCCACCACCAGACCTTATCCCGGCGCCTTCCTCATGGAAAACGGCCAACGCATCGTCATCTGGCGCGGTCAGGTCGGGGAATGCCCGGGCGGACGGACCTTCCAGTTCGTCGACGGACCCTATACGGCATTGGACTTCGAAGTCCAATGACCTCCATCCAGCCGATGCCTTCCGGAGCGGCTGCAGCCAAGAAATCAATACAAATACAAGGCACATGTGCGGGTTCGCCGGCATCACAGGCATAGATTCAGCTACAGAGGCACGGGTGAGGGCCATGGGGGAAACCATCCACCACCGGGGCCCCGACCACACGGGCTATCACTTCGACGAAAGGGCCGGATTCGTCCATAACCGGCTCAGCCTGGTGGATATTTCCAGCAATGGCAACCAGCCCTTCGTGGACGACCGGCATGTACTGCTCTTCAACGGCGAGATCTACAACCACAGCCGCCTCCGGCAGGAACACCTGGCAGACCAGCACTTCGTGTCGACCTCCGACACCGAGACGCTGTTCCACCTGCTCGCACGCTACGGCGTCCAACAGACCTCCCGATGGATACGCGGCATGTTCGCCTTCGCCTGGTACGACCGGCGCAGCGGACAGCTCCAGCTCGTCCGCGACCGCATCGGCATCAAACCCCTCTTCTACCTCGAAAGACAGGGCGGCCTGGCCTTCTCCTCCGAACTGAAGGCACTCACCTCCCATTTCGACCTGGTGCCGGACAGGCTCCTCGTCATGAGCTCCACCCTCGGTGAACTCGAATACTCGCGTACACAGACCGCCTTCCAGGGGGTCCGACAGCTCGAGCCCGGCAGCATCCTGACCCATGACGGCGCCGGCCGGCTCACCCTCGACAGATACTTCCGCATCACCGACCTGGTCGACAAGGACTATCACCGCGAACTGCACGGGATGTCCTACGACGACCTGGAGCGAGAATGTGAGCGGCTGCTCGGCCTCAGCGTCGAATCCATGATGATGAGCGACGTGGGCATGGGCGCCTTCGTCAGCGGCGGCCTCGACTCATCCCTGATCACCTCGATGGCGAGCCGCCTGCAGCCCATCACCATGTACACCGCCAACGTGGTCGGCAAGTACTCGGAACTCGAGGCCTGCCGGGCGGTTTCACGACATATCGGACAGCCGCTGCACATTTACGACTACGAGCCCGGTTACTTCCTCCGCGACCTCGTCCGCACCACCTGGCATTACGAGTCACCCATCACCGTGCATGGCAGCGCACTCCCCTTCAACGGCGTCGCCGGACTCGCCCGTCGTACCGGCACCAAGGCCGTCATCACCGGCGAAGGCTCGGACGAACTCTTCCTGGGCTACTCACGGCTGCTCACCCGTAAGCTCGACGGACTCCTGCGGCTGCCCTATGCCGTATTCGACCGCATCTATTCCACCGTCCCGGGCCTGACGAAATACCTCAACCTCAAGAAGCACAACTATTCCAACGACCTCCTCTACCTTCCCTTCATCGGGGAACGGAAGGGTGATGCCGCCGAATACATCGAGGCCTACGGGTTCGTCGGTGACAGAAAGGTCGCACAGGACCACGCCCTTACCCTCGAGATGCTCGGACGGGGCCTCCACTCCCTCCTCTGGCGCAACGACCGCGTGGGCATGATGCACAGCATCGAATCCCGGTTCCCCTTCCTCGACGAGGACCTGCTCCGCTTTGCCGCCAACATCCCCATCCCCCTCAAGATCGGCCGCGTAGGACATCTCCATAACATCAAACATCCCTTCCGGATGGACAAGAAGGTGGTACGCACCCTCGCCCGCCGCTATGTGCCCCCAGGCATCGAAAAGATCGAAAAGAAAGGTTTCGTCATCTTCGGCCATGGCTCGCTGCGGATATCCTCAGGGTTCTTCCGCGACGGATTCCTCACCGACCTGCTATCCCTGGGTCAGCGCGAGGCAGGGCTCCTGGAAGCGAAGACCGATGGGTACCTGCTCGCCAAACTGGCACAGGTCGAGATCTGGGGACGACTGTTCATCCGCCGCGAGAAACCCGAAGACGTCGAACAACAGGTGGGCAGGCATCTCACCATGTCACTCTGAAGAATATCCGTCGCATCCCGTCTTGCCATGCGCATATTGGCAGGGATCGGAGCGACCAGCCCTCACCCATGCGAAGAGGCCGTCGAAAGACGGCCTCTTCGCATATTCGGGGGTGTCAATCCCGAAGCGCCTCCTCCGGTGCGCCATGCGAAACAGCGGCCGCCAGCGATGTCGGAGGCGGTGTGTTCTCGTGGCTCCCGTTGACAGGTGCGGCCGCTTCCGTAGCGGACTCGCAACCTTCGTACACATACTCGGGGACCACCCGGCGGATGATCCCTCGCAGCACCTGCGGATCGCAGTCGGGTGCGACGAGCAGCGTCCGCAACTCCTCCAGGATGTCCAGGAAGGCATCGGGCACGGACTGATGCCTGGCCTTGAGGATTTTCGGATGGTGGGTCGGCAGGGGATTCTCTTCCAGTCGGAAGAGTTCCTCATGCAGTTTCTCGCCTTTCCGCAGCCCGCTGAACTCGATCCGTACATCGATCTCCGGTCGGAAGCCCGCCAGCTGGATCATCTTCCGGGCCATGTCCAGGATCCGCACGGGCTTGCCCATGTCGAAGACATAGATCTCCCCGCCCTGCCCCATGATGGAGGCTTCAATGACCAGGCTGCTGGCCTCCGGGATGGTCATGAAGTACCGGGTGATGTCCGGATGGGTGACCGTCACCGGACCACCCTGGTCGATCTGACTGCGGAAGATGGGGACGACGGATCCGTTGGATGCCAGCACATTGCCGAAGCGGGTGGTGATGAAATGGGTGGTGCCCGTAGATCCGAGGGCGTTGACATAGATCTCTGCCAAGCGCTTGCTGGCACCCATGATGTTGGTGGGATTGACGGCCTTGTCGGTCGAGATCATCACGAAGGTCCTTACACCCGTACGTATTGCGGCATCCGCCAGTGTCTTGGTGCCCAATACATTGGTCATCAGGGTCTCTCGGGGGAACGCCTCAAGGATCGGCACATGCTTGTAGGCGGCGGCGTGGTAGAGGAGATGGGGACGGTGCTGGTCCAGGATCCGCTCCACCCGTTCCCTGTCCCGGATGTTGGCGAGCTCGATGACCAGGTCGACACCCGTGGTGTCGGCATCCCGAAGCCTTCGCAACGCATCATGCAGACCGGTCTCCGAGACGTCCAGCATCACCAGGCGTCGGATGCCATGACGGCAGAGCTGCGCGCACAGTTCCCCGCCGATGCTGCCGGCGGCACCTGTGACGAGGACGGTGGTCCCGTTCAGTTCACGGCTCGTCCGTTCGTTGTCAAGGGTGATGGCCTCTCGGTCGAGTACGGACTCGATGGTCATGTCCCGTATCCGCAACGGATGGTAGCTGCCGTCCACCCACGCCGAAATGGGCGGGATCGTTGCCAGACGGATGCCCTGTTCGTTGCAGATGTTGAGCAGTTCCGATTTCACCCGTTCGTCAACCCGGCCGTCGGCCAGGATGAGTTCACGCACATGGTGCTGCCGGATGGCCCGGGTGATGGTCGCCTTGTCCGCCGCCATGACCTTCCGGCCTGAGATGGCCTTGCCGATCCTGTCCTTGCCAGGGTCGATGAAGCCGACGACATTGCGAAAGAGTTTCCGGTCGCCCTGGATGGCCTGAAGGGCCGAATGGCCATGGTCATCCGCCCCGTAGACGAGCACGTTGACCCTTTCCCGGGACATGCGCCCACCGAGGCTGAAGACCTCCTTGATCAGTATCCGCGACGTGATGATGAAAAGGCTCGCCAGCAAGGCGTTCACCAGGAAGAACTGACCGCCGGGCGGGAAGTCCGGAAGGATATCCGGGAACATCATCTGCAGCACCGTCCATAGGAGGAATTGCAGTACGCCGAACTGCACGACCGTCAGGAGGTCGCGTGATGAGGAAAATCGGATGATGCCCACGTGCGTCCGCAACACCATCATGCAGGCGCTGCTGATGGCGGCGTTCACGACCGACGATCCCGCATACCCGACCTCCGTCGGTGTGGCGGGGCCGAACCTGCCGGCCACCAGTACCGAACACATGAAGGCCAGATGGGCAAGGACCAGTTCCAGTCCGAAGATGAGCCACCGCGATGCCACTCTGTTGTAACCCGGAATCAGCATTTTCAATAGGTTGTGAACAGGCCAGCCATCCCCCCGGCAAAAACGATCGAATGGACGTGCCCACCGGTCCCTGTCGGGACCCGGTACCGGGCTGTCGGCCAGTCGCCGATGCCAAAGGTTCAAAACTGGGGTCCACCCGGTCCGTGCCAGGGCCAGGTGTGATGTGGCAGAGGTAAGGTCATCGTGTGAATAATCACCCCGCGGAGTGACGGGTGTCTTTCACTTGCCAGGAAAATCAAAGATATTCGCGTAAAAGTACCGTTTCATTGACTTCCATGCTACCGATGAACCATAGAACTTGGTCAATTGACAGATTTATAGCTGATTTACAGCTATTTACATTTCGGATCTTTTTTCCGGGACATGCAGGCCCCAGCGCCCCCGAGCGTAGCGATCACCTGACGAGTGCCAGCCGACGTGCAACCCCGCATCTCCTTCCGGCAGGCATCTTCTTCATTTGTCTGTTGGGATCCGGGAATTTGCCCGGACAGTCGCTCGGACTCGAGCCCCACATGGGCGTATTCAACTACCAGGGCGACCTGCGGCAGCAGGTCTTTAGCCTGAAAGACGGTCGTGCAGCCGGTGGTCTGGCTGTCACCGCCGACCTGACTCGACGCATCGGGCTTCGTTTTCTCTATGCGCTGGGAACCGTCCATGCCGACGACAAATACAACTCCGAACCGAAGTACTATTTCCGGAACCTGAATTTCTGGTCACGCATCAGCGAGATGGGGGTGCAGCTCCAACTGCAGTTCTTCAATCAGGAGAAGGCCAAGATCAACCCGTTCCTGGTGGGTGGCATCGCCCAGTTCGATTTTGACCCGTATACGTTCGACAAGGATGGCGTCCGACACCGGCTGCAGCCACTCACGACAGAGGGGCAGGGCCTGCTGCCCAACGCCCCCCAGCCTTACGCCCTTCGTGAACGGAGCTTTCCTATGGGCGGGGGCATCCGTTTCACCGTCAACGAACGATTGAGCATTTCCTGGGAGATCACTTTCCGGTATACGCAGACCGACTATCTGGACGATGTGAGCACGCGATATCCGGACCCGGCGCTATTGACCGCCGCACGCGGGCCGAAGTCGGCCGAACTGTCGTTCCGTGCACTCGAGCTGCCCGGCGCCAATCCGCTGTTCCCCAACGGTTTCAGTTCCGTGATCGTCCGAGGTAACCCGGCCAATGGAGATTGGTATTATTTTTCCGGGGTCAAGGCGCGGTATGATCTGGCGCCCCTGGGGTTCAGGGGCGGGGAGAGGCGGTCCACCCGTCATCGGGGAAGTACCAGCTGCCCGAAATGGTGATCACCACTGCTCTTGCCCGCTGAAGAAGAAGGAACCCTCGATGGCGGCGTTGGCATCGCTGTCGCTGCCGTGTACGGCATTCCGTCCGACGCTTTCGGCATACTTGCGGCGGATGGTACCTTCTTCGGCCTTGACGGGGTCGGTCGCGCCGATGAGCTTTCGGAAATCCTCCACGGCGTTCTCCTTCTCCAGGATGGCGGCGACGATGGGGCCAGAACTCATGAAGCCGACGAGTTCGCCGTAGAAAGGCCTTTCGCGGTGGATGGCGTAGAATTCCCCGGCGCTCTCGGCCGTGAGCAGGGTCTTCTTCATGGCTACGATCCGGAAGCCCGCACCCTCGATCATGGCGAGGATGTTGCCGGCATGGCCGTTGGAGAAGGCGTCCGGCTTGATCATGGTAAAGGTCCTGTTCGTCATGTGCTGTTCAGGTTGATGTGCGGCCGCAAAGGTATCGCTTTCCGCGCATCGGTACAACAAATGAGGCGGCTTTAGCCATGGAATTGCCGTTTGACCTCGTATCCCTACTTTTGCTCCTTTGATGCAACCCTTATCCCTGTTATTTCCCCATCTGTCCGAGTCCCGGGATGTCGTGGTCACCATGCACCAGAAACCCGATGCGGATGCGATGGGTTCCTCGCTGGCGCTGGCACGTTTCCTGACCCGACTGGGCAACCGCGTCACGGTGGTCTCGCCGACCAACTGGCCCGACTTCCTCGACTGGATGCCGGGTTGCCGTGATGTGGTCGACTATGAGTCCAGGAAGGAAGCGGCCGACAGGCTCATCGCCGCCGCCGACTGGATCTTCTGTCTCGACCTCAATACCCTCCACCGGACCCGACGCATGGAGGAGCCGCTGCGACGCAGTGCGGCGCGGAAGATCATGATCGATCATCATGAGGACCCCCAGACGGACGCCTTCCACTACGGCACCAGCGTCATTCCGAAAAGCTCCACCGCCGAACTGGTGTATGAATTCATCCTCGATGCCGGTCACCGCCAACTGATCGACGCGGACACGGCCGCCTGCCTCTATGCAGGCGTCATGACCGACACCGGCAGCTTCCGCTTCCCCATCACGACCGCCAGCGTCCACCACATGGTGGCCGACCTCATGTCGACCGGCTTCGACCACGCACTTGTCCACCAATATGTGTTCGACAGCTACCTGGAGAACCGGCTCCGCTTCCTCGGGCATGTCCTGTCCAACCGCATGGAAGTGCTCTATGATCACAACACCGCCATCATCCACGTCACCAAGGGCGACCTCCTCCGATACGACATCCGGACCGGCGACACCCAGGGCATCGTGAACTATCCATTGTCCATCAAGGGTATCCGCTTCGCCGCCCTGCTCATCGACCGCGACGAGGAACGGCGCTGGTCGTTCCGCAGCAAGGACGACTTCGACTGCAACGGCTTCGCCCGGCTCCACTTCGAAGGCGGGGGCCACCACAACGCCGCCGGCGGCAGGAGCCCGCTCCCCCTCGAAGAATGCATCCGCAAGTTCAAGGCCGTCCTCCCCGCTTTCATCCAGTCGCAAAACAACAAACCAGCCATACCATGACAAACAGAAGTACGCTTTTCATCCTCCTGCTGCTCGCGGGTACCCTGTCCTGCGAAATGGCCGGGTTTGAGAAGTCGAAGTCCGGACTCCGCTACCGGATCATCCGCGGAGACCGGGCCTCCGGCAACGCAGACACCCTGCGGCCGGGCATGATCGTCAAGTTCAACTACCGCATGACGTACAACGATTCGGTCCTCGGCTCCTCCTACGAGACGGTCCCGGGTTACGACATGGTCGACTCCAACCCCCGCTTCCACGATTTCGCCGAAGTCCTCACCAAACTCCGGGTGGGCGACAGCCTGGTCACCTACCAGTTCATCGACACCCTCGGCCGGCAGAACCCCGGCATGATGCCCCCCTTCCTCAAGAAAGGCACCAAGATCAAGATGACCCTTCGCGTGCTCGACACCATCGCCAACGGCATGGCCGGGGTCCAGGAAGACGTCATGCGCGAGGAGGAGAAGATCCTGGGACGCGAGGCCACCCGCATCGAAAAGTTCATCGCCCTCAAGAAATGGAAGACCAGGAAGGTGAACAACGTCTACGTCGAGGTGATCTCCCAAGGGTCCGGTCCGGCTGCCGACTCCGGCAAGTATGTGGGCATCAAATACACCGGATACACCCTTGAAGGGAAGTACTTCGACTCCAACATGGACTCCACGAAACAGTCGCAGAAGCATCCGCTGGACACCTTCTATTTCTTCTCGAAGACCTATGGCGCCATCCAGGGCATGATGGAAGGCGTGGCACAGTTCAACGTCGGCGGCAAGGGACGTGTCATCATCCCCTCCCCGCTAGCCTATGGCCGCCAGGGCAGCCCCCCGGCCATCAAGCCCTACGAGCCCCTCGTCTTCGACATCGAAGTCGTCAGCGCACGCGATACCGTACTGGCCCCGCCGCCCGGCCCTCCCGGCATGCAGTGATGCGGTCCCGGCCATCGGCCAACCCGAAAAAAGCCCCTTCGTCAGCGAAGGGGCTTTTTTCATTCCGGTCGACGGAGCATCGAGACCAGGCGGACGGCTTCCCGGGCCTCCCGGACATCGTGCACGCGCAGGATGTCGGCCCCCTTCATCAGGGAGACCGTGTTCAGGACGGTCGTGCCGTTCAGCGCCTCGGAGGCCTCGACGGAGAGGACCTTCTGGATCATGGACTTGCGGGACAGCCCCACGAGTACGGGCAGCCCGAACGACCGGAACAGGGACAGGGCGTCGAGCAGGGCGTAGTTGTGCGCCACCGTCTTCCCGAAGCCGAAGCCCGGGTCGATCGCCATATCCCGTATGCCCGCCGAACGGCAGGCGTCGATACGCTCGGCGAGGTGGTCGAGGACCTCTGCCACGACATCCCCGTAGCGGGGCGAAAGCTGCATGCTCTCCGGACGCCCCTGCATGTGCATGCACACATAGGGCACCCCCAGTCCGGCGACCGTCCCGAGCATCGCCGCGTCCATGGAGCCTCCGCTGACGTCGTTCACGACGAGGGCCCCCGCCTCCACGGCACCCGCTGCCACGGCGGCGTGGTAGCTGTCCACCGACAGGCAGGCGTCCGGACGCTCGGACAGGACGCCTCGGATCACCGGCAACAGTCTGGACAACTCCACCGCTGCATCGATCCTGACGCTGCCCGGACGGGTGCTCTGCGCCCCCAGGTCGATCATGTCGGCCCCGTCGTCGAGCATCCGGACGGCGCCCCGTACGGCCATCGCCGGTTCCAGCATGCGGCTGCCGGCATGGAAGGAATCCTCCGTCAGGTTCAACACCCCCATCACCAACGGCTGCTCCGCCAAGAGGAGCCGGCCGCGCAGATTCCATGAGAACATTGTAGAGCCGTTGCGTTACTTTTGATGCCCCGTCCGGCGATGCGCCCAGTGCACCCTCGGACCGGACGGCAAAAGTAACCGGGAATGTCCACACTGATGCAATACGGACAGGTCGTGAACGGATGTCGGGAGACCTTCCTCCAGAAGACGGCGGACTACGGGACCTCCTGGCGTGTGCTTCGGACCGTCTCGGTGGCCGACCAGATATTCATCAAGGCCCAACGCATCCGGACCATCCAGGACCGGGGTACGCGCCGCGTGGCCGATCCCATCGCCACCGAATTCATGGGCATCGCCAATTACGCCATCATCGGGCTCATGCAGCTGGAGTTGGGCGACGCCCGGGTGGACGAGCTCTCTCCCGACATCGTGGAACCCCTTTGGGAACGGCAGGTCGACACGGCCAGACGCCTGATGCAGGACAAGAACCACGATTACGGCGAAGCCTGGCGCGACATGAGCCAGGAAAGCCTGGCGGACCTGATCCTCGTCAAGGTCCTCCGCATCCGCCAGATCCTGGCCAACGACGGCAGGACCCTCGTCAGCGAGGGGGTCGACGCCAACTTCTCCGATATCCTCAACTACGCCGTGTTCGCGCTCATCCTCATCGATGAGGGCAGACACACCTCCTGACACGCCAACACCCGACCATGACCGCCCGCATCCCCCTTGCCGCCACCCGACTGCTGGTCGGACTGCTCTTCATCTTCAGCGGGCTCGTCAAGGCCAACGACCCCGCCGGTCTCGGCTACAAGATGCAGGAATTCTTCGAAGTCTGGGGATGGCACGGCCTCGACAGCCTGGCCCTGCCCCTATCGGTCACCATGATCGCCTTCGAGATCGTCGCCGGAGCCGCCGTGATCATCGGTTGGAGATTCCCCCTCTTCGCATGGCTGCTGCTGGCCCTGATCGTCTTCTTCACTTTCCTCACCGGATACGCCGTCCTCTCCGGGAAGGTGAGGGAATGCGGCTGCTTCGGCGACTGCATCCCGCTGACCGCCGAACAGTCCTTCACCAAGGACATCCTCCTGCTGGCACTGATCCTATTCCTCTTCGTCAGGCGACACCACGTGGCCCCCATCCTCCCCGAACGCCCCGCCATCGTCGCCATCGGACTCAGCACCGTCCTCTCCCTGGCCCTGCAGTTCCATGTGCTCCGACACCTGCCCGTCGTCGACTGCCTGCCTTACCGCAAAGGCAGTGATATCCTCGAACAGATGAAGATCCCAGCAGGTGCCGTGCCCGACAGCATCGAGATCAGGTTCGTCTATCTCAAGGCGGGGCAGGAGGTGGAATTCGACGCCGACCATTTTCCGGCCGACTTCAACGACTCCGCCTATCAATTTGTCATGCGGTACGATAAGGTCGTCCGCAAGGGCAACGCCATCCCACCCATCCGGGATTTCGTCATCATCGCCCCTTCCGGGGCCGACACGACCCAGGCGGTCCTCCAGCAACCCGGTCGGAAGATCCTCCTTTTCTCACGCATCCTTCCCGCAGACCCCGCCGCATGGGCCTGGTGGGGACCGCTGAAAGACATCGCCGCCCTGGCCTCCGAACGCTCCGTCCCCCTCATCTGGGTCAGCTCGGATGCCGAGCGCCTCACACGCGACCTGCAGACCCTAGGCTGGCCCGACCTCCCCGTCATGAAAGGTGACGGCGTCGCCATCAAGACCGCTGCCAGGGCCGATCCCACCCTCTACCTGCTGGATGGCGCCAAGGTCCTGGGCAAATGGTCGTATGCCGACTTCGCCGATGCCGAAGCCACCCTCCGGGCACAGCCCCCGGTCCCGCGGGATTAACCTTCGCTCACGGTCGGGCAACCCGGACCCATGCCTACTTTCGTGCAGACATATCCCGTCCGTGACCGGCTTGTGAACGGACTGCTCGTCATGCTGGGCGTCGTGACCGCCGTCTTCGGCCTCTTCCAGGGCATCGGAGACCCGGCCCGGCTCGTGATGGGCCAGACCGGGGATGCGGCCACGCTGCAGCATATCCGGAAGGAGCTATACCTGGACCAGCCGGTCATCCGACAGTACCTGCTATACCTCAACGATGTCTCGCCGCTGGCCGTGCACAGCCGCGACGAGATCGCCTCCAAAGGCCTGCGGGGTGTCTTCTTCGGCGGGGACATCCGCGTGGGACTCAAAGTGCCCTACCTCCGCCGGTCCTATCAGAGTCGCAAGCCGGTTTGGGACATCCTCGCCGAGGCGCTCACCGGTACCGCCCTGCTGGCCGTCACCGCCATGCTCGTGGCCATCGGCCTGGGCGTTCCCTTCGGTGTCTGGGCGGCTGTACATCGGCATACCTGGAAGGACAGGGCCCTCGTAGGGGTCAGCGTGACCGGCATTTCGGCGCCCTCCTTCTTCCTGGGCATGGTGATCGCCTACCTCTTCGGCTTCCTATGGTCCGACCTCACCGGCCTGCACATGACGGGCAGTCTACAGGAGGTGGATCCCTTCTCGGGTACCCGCCTGAACCTGGGGAACCTCATCCTCCCCGCCTTCACCCTGGGCATCAGACCCCTGGCCGTCATCACCCAGCTCACCCGGAGTGCCATGCTCGATGTGCTCGGACAAGACCATGTCCGGACCGCCCGGGCCAAGGGACTCCCGGAACGGCGCGTCATCTGGCGGCATGCCCTCCCCAACGCCTGGAACCCCGTCATGACCTCCATCACCGGATGGTTTGCAGAACTGCTCGCCGGGGCCTTCTTCGTGGAATACGTCTTCGGATGGAAAGGCATCGGCAAGGTCACCGTCGATGCGTTGGAGAAGCTCGACTACCCCGTCGTCATGGGCAGCATCCTGGTGACGGCAGCGGTATTCGTCATCGTCAATATCGTCACCGACCTGCTACAGGCCCGCTCAGACCCCCGCATCCGGCTGCGTTGAGGCTCGTCGTTCCCTGGAATTTTTTTGGACCGAGCCGTCCGATGCCGTAACTTGAACGGAAACAGGGCTGTCTATGCGCAAGGTGGCGGATATCTTCAGAAGGAAGGGCTTCGGAAACATCACCGTAGAACCGGAATCGAACGTCCGGGAGGCCCTTCGGGTCATGGCCGAGAAGAACATCGGCTCGGTGGTCGTGATGCGGGAAGACCGCTACATGGGGCTGTTCACGGAGCGGGACTACGCCCGGAAGGTCATCCTACAGGGCAAGTCGTCCATCGAGATCACCGTGTCGGAGATCATGTCCGAACACCTGCCCGTCGTCTCCCCGGCGCATTCGCTGGAGGACTGTATGGAGATCATGACCCGGCATAACATCCGCTACCTTCCGGTCTTCCAGGGAGACGACTTCCTGGGTGTCATTTCCATCATCGATGTGGTCAAGGAAACCATCCTGGCACAGCAGGACCGCATCGAGCACCTGCAGAATTACATCAACGGCTCTTTCTGAGCCGATGGGGGGGCTCAGCGTACCACCACCTCCTGGATCAGCACCTCGCCGATGGCCTCGTTGACCCGGCTGATGATCAGTGCCCGGCTGAAATGGAGTTCCTGGCGAAGGGGTGCGACGGTCGTGGTGATGAACAGCGTTCGGTTGACGACTTCGATGCGGTCGGTCGCCCGAGCTATGGCCTGACCCATGACATCGGCCCAGACCTCCTGGATCTGCACGGACTTCACTGAGGCGCCGAGGCGACTGGTGCGAAGGAATGTCCGGAGGGCTTCTCCCAATGTCGTCTCCATGAAAAGGAATTGAGGTGTGAAGGTATGCCTTCCGGCCGAAGGCGGATCAGACATCGAGGCGTTCGTATTGGATGCCGGCCTGTCCGAGTACGGCATCGATCCGATCCCGGTGCGTATCGGTCAGGAACACCTGGCCCGGGTTTTCACGGCAAACCCAGGTCAGCAGGTTCTGCATGCGTCCGCCGTCGAGCTTTTCGAAGATATCGTCCAGCAGGAGCAGGGGCGGGTCGCCCCGAACGTCGAGGATATGGGCATATTCGGCGAGTTTGAGGGCGAAGAGCAGGCTCTTGCGCTGGCCCTGCGAGGCGGTCTGCCGGAAGGGCATGCCGGCCAGCCGGAGGTCCAGGTCGTCGCGATGGATGCCCGACCGCGTCCGCTGGAGTTGGATGTCGAGCCGTCGGCCCTCCTGCAGCAAACCTGCCAGGGGGGTTGCTTCGAGTTGGCTCTGGTAGCCCACGTCGAGCCCCTCGTCGACGCCCGCGATGAGTCGGTAGAAGTCGAGGACCTGCGGCAGGAGGATGGCCATGAACGCCTTGCGGGACCTGTGGATGCGCGTACCCTCGACCGATAGCTGTTCGTCGAGGATGTCCAGGAGCGACAGCGGCATGGACGGGTTTGCGGACAGTTCCCGCAGGTGGGCGTTGCGCTGCTGCAGGATGCGCGTGTAGCGGATCAGCGTCTGGAGGTAGTCGGCGTCGACCTGGCATAGCACCGTGTCGATGAAACGCCTCCGTTCATCGGGCGCGCCGTTGACCAGGGCGATGTCGTCGGGCGCGATGAACACGGCCGGAAGCCTGCCGATATGGTCCGAGAAGCGGGTCACCGGAACCTCGTCCACCTGGAACTCCTTGCGCCCGTTCTCGCGAAGGATGCAGGTCGTGACGATGCTGCGCGACCCCGACTGCCAGTCGCCCCGGATGCGGAACCCCCGGCCGCCATGCTCCACGGACGCCGCATCCGGCCTCGTGAAATAGCTGCGGGTGAAACTCAGGTAGTGCATGGCGTCGAGCAGGTTCGTCTTCCCGGTGCCGTTGGGGCCGCATACCGCCGTGACGCGGCCGGAGAAGTCGAACGACCGTTGCGAGTAGTTGCGGAATCCCGTCAGGGAGAGTTGCCGTAGCGCGAGCAAGCCCGTTTTTGAAGCGAAAGTACGCCATACCCGCGCAGCTGCACCCCTAACCCGCCTGGCGGTGGGGATTGTTCATTTTCGCCCTATATTTGCCCCCAAAACACGGAAATCGTGGCGACCAACCGGAATCCGAGCAAATCCTTCTCCAAGGAGACCTATGTCTACTGGTACAAACTCATGCTGTTGCTGCGCCGCTTCGAAGAGAAGGCCGGACAACTCTACGGCATGCAGAAGATCCGTGGTTTCTGCCACCTCTACATCGGCCAGGAGGCCGTTGCTGCCGGATGCATGACGGCCACCCAGCCGCAGGACACCTTCATCACCGCCTATCGCGACCATGGCCTCGCCATCGCCAAGGGCATCACCGCCAAGGCCTGCATGGCCGAACTCTACGGCAAGGCGACGGGATGCTCCAAGGGCAAGGGTGGCAGCATGCACTTCTTCGGCACCCAAGAGCGTTTCTTCGGAGGGCATGGCATCGTCGGCGCACAGATCGGCACCGGCGCGGGACTCGCCTTCGCCGAGAAATACCTCGGAACACAGAATGTCTGCCTCACGTTCTTCGGCGACGGGGCCGCCCGCCAGGGCATTCTCCACGAGACCTTCAACCTGGCCATGATCTGGAAACTCCCCGTCGTCTTCATCTGCGAGAACAACCAGTACGCCATGGGCACATCCGTCGCCCGGACGTCCAACGTGGTCGACATCTACAAGCTGGCCGACGCCTATGACATGCCCGGCGACACCGTCGACGGCATGAGCCCCGAAGCCGTCCACGACGCCGTCGAACGCGCCGTCAGAAGGGCCCGCGACGGAGAAGGACCGACACTCCTCGAAATGAAGACCTACCGCTACAAGGGCCACTCCATGAGCGACCCCCAGAAGTACCGCTCCAAGGAGGAAGTGGAGGAATACAAGGAGCGGGACCCCATCGACGTCGTCAGAAACATGCTGACAGAAGACTTCTCCATGGCCGAATCGGAGATCGCCGTCATCGATGAACACGTCCGCGCCGAAGTCGAAGAATCCGTACGCTTCGCCGAAGAAAGCCCTTGGCCCTCGGACGATGAACTCCTCAAGGACGTCTATGTCCAGGAGGACTACCCCTTCATCGTCGACTGACCGGCATCCGGTCATCCGCAACACATCATCGAACCCCAACAGCACGATTCATGTCCGACAAGAACAGATCCGCCGGCCAGGCCACTGAAGTGGTGGCGCAGGCGAAAGGCATATGGTCACGCCACAGCCGACAGATCATCACGGCAGCCATCGCCGCAGTCGTCCTCATCGGCGGCTACCTCGCCTACCTCAACCTCTACCAACTCCCCAATGAGGAGAAAGCCCGTGAAGAGATCTTCCAGGCCGAAATGGATTTCCGGAGGGACTCCCTGTCGCTCGCCCTCAACGGCAATGGCAAGACACCCGGGTTCCTCAAGGTGATCAGCAAATACGGCAGCACCCCGACAGGCAACATCGCCAGGCTCTATGCCGGAGAATGCTACCTCCATCTCGGCGACTTCAAGAACGCCGCCAAGCAACTCGAAGACTTTAGTGACCATGGGGCCCACCAGCTCGGGGCAAAAGCCGCAGGGCTGCTCGGCGACGCCTACTCCGAACTCAAGGAAAACGACAAGGCCGTGACCCAATACCGCAAGGCCGCCTCCCTCTTCGAAGACGATCCCGCCCTCTCCTCTGAATACCTCTTCCGCGCCGGACTGCTCCTCGAATTGTCCGGAAAGTCCGACGAGGCGGCAAACGCCTATCAGGAACTTTGGAAGAAGTTTCCCCGCACCGAGAAGGGCTTCCTCGCCGAAAAATACCTGGCCCGACTCGGCGCAAAGGTCGACTGACCCCATCCGACGTACAATGGCCTCACCGGGTAACAGCCGCATCACGGCGCAGGGCGCACCTGCCACCGACCTGCATGGTAGCTCCGTCGTGGTGGTCCGTACCGACTGGAACCCATCGGTGGTGGATGCCCTCGAGGAGGGATGCATGCAAGTCCTGCGCCGCCACGACATCTCCATTCGCACCCTTCGCGTGCCCGGTGCCGTCGAGATACCCTTCGCCGTGAGGCATTACTGGGAAACCGTGAAGTACCGCGACAACAGGCCCAATGCCTTCATCACGCTGGCCTGCGTCATCCGGGGCGACACCCCACATTTCGACCATGTCTGCAACATCGTCTCCCAGGGTACGTTGCAACTGAACCTGACCCTGCCGATCCCCACCATCTTCGGGGTACTGACCGTACTCGATGAGGCCCAGGCCTGGGACCGCCTCGGAGGCCCGCACGGTCACAAGGGAGAAGAGGCCGCCCTCACCGCCATCTCGATGATCCGCCTTGTCCGCCATGTCTCGGACAGACCGGTGACAAGATCCGTCGACAATCCAACGTGACCCCATGCAGGTGCAGCTCTTCATCCCCTGTTTCATGGACCAACTCTATCCCGATACGGCCTTCAATGCCGTAAAGGTGCTCGAGAAGGCCGGCTGCACCGTGAAATACAACGAATCCCAGACCTGTTGCGGACAGCCGGCCTACAACGCCGGATTCCGGAAGGAGTCGAAGGAGGTATGCGCCAAATTCATCAGGGACTTCAACGGCACCGACCCCATCGTCACGCCCAGCGCATCCTGTGCCGGATTCGTACGCAACTACTACGCCAGTCTGTTCGACAAGGCCGCAGAAGCCCTGGAACTCGCCCATCTCACCTCCAGGGTCTTTGAGCTCACCGACTTCCTCGTCAACCGCCTCGGCATCACCGACCTGGGCGCCCGCTTCGAAGGCCGAGCCACTTACCACGACTCCTGTGCCGGTCTGCGCGAATACCGCCTGCAAGACGAACCTCGGCGACTCCTGCGCGAGGTGCGGGGCCTTGAACTGGTCGAGATGGCCGATAATACGACATGCTGCGGCTTCGGCGGTACCTTCGCCGTGAAGTTCGACCCCATTTCCGTAGCCATGGGCGACCAGAAATCACGCAACGCACAGGCAACCGGCACGCAATTCCTCATCTCTTCCGACATGAGTTGCCTCATGCACATCGCCGGCGTCATGGGAAACGGTCCGGATGGCATGAAATGCCTGCATATCGCGGACATCCTCGCCTCCGGCTACTGACCCCAAGACAACCGCCCAAGCCCCATCCACCTCCCCGCACATGGCCTACTGGCTCATCAAATCGGAACCCTTCGTCTATTCCTGGGACCAGCTCGAGTCCGATGGCCGGACGGGCTGGGATGGTGTCAGAAACTATTCCGCCCGCCTTCACCTGCGCGCCATGCGCCTGGGCGACCTCGCCTTCTTCTATCATAGCAACGAAGGGAAGGAGATCGTCGGCATCGCCAAGATCGTCAGGGAAGCCTACCCCGACCCGACGACAGAGGAGGACTGGTCAGCGGTGGACGTCGCTCCCCTGCAACGCCTCACCCGACCCGTCACCCACGCCGAGATCAAACAGGAGCCCGGTCTGGCAGGCATGGCCCTGATGCGCCTCAGCCGCCTCTCCGTCCAACCCGTCACCGAAGCCGAATGGAAGCGGATCCTCGCTTTGGCGGAAACACCCGCGATCGACTGACCGACGTCTTCACCGGAAAACACCCCCCCTTGAAAAGAAAACACATCGTCGTCCTGACCGGCGCGGGCATCAGTGCGGAAAGCGGCCTAAAGACCTTCCGAGACGCCGACGGCCTTTGGAACGGATATCGCATCGAAGAGGTCGCGTCCCCCGAAGCCTGGGCCCGCGACCCGCAACTCGTCCTCGACTTCTACAACATGCGGCGGCGGGAGGCCCTCCAGGCCCAGCCCAATGCGGCACACCTGGGACTGGCCCGCCTCGAGGCCTGCCACGACGTCAGCATCGTCACCCAGAATGTCGACGACCTGCACGAACGCGCCGGCAGCCGCCGGATCCTCCACCTCCACGGACAGCTCGTACAGATGCGCAGCACCCTCGACCCCGGACAGGTCTTCGACATCCGTGGCGATATCCGCCTGGGCGACCTCGCCCCCGACGGGGCCCAGCTCAGACCCCATATCGTATGGTTCGGCGAGGAGGTCCCCCTGATCGGAGCGGCCATCGACATCGTACGCAAGGCAGACATCCTCGTCATCATCGGAACCTCCCTGCAGGTCTACCCCGCCGCCGGTCTGCTGAACCATTTCAAAGGCGATGGACCGTTGGTCGTGGTAGACCGCTCCATCCCGGTATTGGCCGAACGGACCCGCGGTGCAGGACAGGTCGTGCGCATCGAAAAACCAGCCACCGAAGGGGTGGCTGACCTCCTCTCGACCCTGGGCTGCACAGCATGACCGGCGGAAATGGGAGATGCCTGCCGGACTCAGTCTCCCGAAAGCTGTTGATGATCTTCGCGGAATCCGATCCCATGCGACTCGAGCTCGGGGAGGACCGCATCGTAGATGGCCGGCAACACCGGTATCTGAACGCCGGGCACGGCAAGCCGCCCCGACAGGATGAGTCCGGCAGCGATCGCCAGCGGCATGCCGACGGTCTTCGCCATGGCCGTATGGACCGCGTCCTCGCCCTCCAGCGTCAGCGTGCTGCGGCTCCGATGGCGGTTGCCTCCGGCCTCGTATTCGACCTCGTGCATCATCACCACCATGTCCCGGTCCTCCGGTCTGAGGGCCATGCGCCGCTCCATGGTCCACTGCAGGATGTCGGCCGCACTCATCCGGCCCCCGTCGATCATCTCGCCTGAATCGAGGCCGAGGAAGAAGAGTTGGGACAGCACCAGCCGGGCCTCGTGCATGCGGTTGGCCATCCCATGGGCCGCATGGCTCCGGGTACGGGAAACCGACATCGATCGGAGGTCGCCCTCGCCATTCACCAGCATGAAATCGTCCTTGTGGCGGTCCTCTTCGGCCCGGACACTGTCGGCCTCCATCAGGCTGATGAGCTCTTCCAGGTGCAGACGGGTGTCGTGCAGCCGGTGCGAAAGGGTCTGGTCGAGCCACTCGCTGAACCCGAACCGGTCGAAGTGGATCTGAAAGAAGGACGACAGGCTCATGCCGTCCGTGTCATAATGGATCGTGTCATCCGTCAGACGCAGGGCCACCAGGTTCTTCCAACCGAAGCAGAAGTCGGGGTGCCGGAGGGTGGTACGTACGAAGGTGGGTATGTCCTCCAGTCCGTAGGTGTCCAGATACGGAAGCGAGTCGCGATTGGGATACCAGGCGTAGTTGCCCAGCCCGGGGATGTCGACCGTTCGGGCCGGATCGAACAACTCGCCGTAGCCGACCCTGACCACGCGGCCGTCCTGGCGGTAGACGGCCCCATCGCGACCGGCCATGATGACGTTACGGGGATTCCAGCTGAACTTGTAGTGCCAGGGGTTGTCGTCGGAGGTCGGGGCCAGGAGTCCGCCGCAATGGGAGCGGAAGGAGAGGGGGCGCCCCCCCGAGGAACGGATGTCGTGGAGCAGGCGCATGGCGCTCATATGGTCGATGCCGGGGTCGAGCCCGCATTCGCAGAGGAAGGTCAGCCCTCGCGCCCGGACATCGGCATCCATCTCCCGCAGTTCCGGCGTGAGGTAGGATGCGTTCAGGAAATGTCGGCCTTCGCGCAGACAGAGGGCCGCCACCTGTGGATGGAGCGGTGGTGGCAGGAGCGAGATCACCAGGTCGGCGCCGCCCACCAAAGGGGAAAAGGCTTCGGTGCCACCCGACACAAGACCATGGGCCGTGCCCCGCAGATGACCACCGACCTTCCGCGCCGCCAGGGCCGGATCGATGTCTGCGACATCGATATGCCAGTCCTGCCGCCAGGCCTCAGATAGGAGATGCTCGATGAGCACGGTGGCGGACTTCCCCGCTCCCAGCACCAGGATATGTTTCATCGGAAGGCTTTCGCCCGTGAAGTTCGGAAAAATCGCCCATGCCCCGGAACACCCCCCTTCCCGGACCAAGGCGCAGGGGTCAGGCGGTGAAGACGATGCGGAAGCCGTTCTCAACGATACGCCCGATCACTTCGGATCTGTTTCGCGACGGCGTACCGGACAAGAGGAGGGAGAGGTCGACGTCATGGGGGTATTTGCGCCGGGAGCGGCGGATCACCTTGCCCGTCACCCCCGAACGGCGGTCGACCACACCCGCCGACGCGTGTATCACCCGCGTGTCCCTGCTTGCCCCTACGGCAGTGATGGACGGACAAGGCCCCACGGGCACTTCCATCAGCGTTTCCGCCATGACATGGCTGGGCGGGTCATCCATCCGGGTGTTGTCGTGCCCGCCATCTTGCCAGGCCATGCGCATGTCGACCCACAGGCCATAGGCTGCGAGCGTCGGAACCGGGCATGCCTCGTCTGCGGGTCGCCATACCGGAAAACGGACATGGACGGGCGTCTGGGGCACGACCGCCGTCGCCCCGGGCGGAGGAACATGCCGGAATGCAGCGAGTTCGAAGGGATGCTTCCAACTCACGCTCTCTCCCTCCACCCAGATGAGGTCGGAACAGGTCAAACCCATCAGCATCATCTCCCCGAGGGAATGCGGCCCCGATCGTCGGTTGTTCCGTAAAAGCAGATAGGTCTTCATCGCAGGTCAAACCGAAAAATAGCGCATATGCCCTGTCATTGTCAACAAGTTGTGGATAAAATCCGGATTTTTCGGGCAACATGGGAATCTTGGAAGGGAGGCGCGGCTGGGTAGCCCGTTCGGGCAGTGGGGGCGGATGTGGAGAGGGGGTGGCCGGCCACCGGCAGGCCGGGGGAGCCGTTTTTTTGGATTATATTTGCCCCTGTTTCAGATACAATTGACCAGGTAAACGGAATTCGGTAGATGGAAGAGAATCAGGGGCCGGAACTCACACAGGACAACGACAGGATCATTCCGGTGAACATCGAGGAGCAGATGAAGTCCTCGTACATCGACTATTCGATGAGTGTCATCGTGGGCCGGGCCCTCCCAGACGTACGGGACGGCCTGAAGCCGGTACACCGCCGGATCCTCTACGCCATGAACGAGCTGGGGCTGGACCACAACAAGCCCACGCGCAAATGCGCCCGTATCGTGGGTGAAGTGCTCGGCAAGTTCCATCCGCACGGTGACACGGCCGTCTACGACACCCTGGTACGGATGGCCCAGGAATGGAACATGCGCTACCCGACGGTGGAGAAGCAGGGTAATTTCGGTTCGCCCGACGGGGAGGGCCCGGCGGCCATGCGGTACACCGAGGCGCGCCTACAGCGCATCTCCGCCTTCATGATGGGGGATATCGACAAGGAGACGGTCGACTTCCAACTGAACTTCGACGACTCGATGGAGGAGCCCACCGTCCTCCCGACACGCATCCCCCACCTGCTGGTCAACGGCAGCAGCGGCATCGCCGTAGGCATGGCCACCAACATGCTCCCCCACAACCTCGCCGAAGTGGTCGATGGCTGCATCGCCTATATCGACGACCGCGACATCACGGTCGACCGACTCATGGAGCACGTCAAGGCGCCCGACTTCCCCGGCGGGGGCGTCATCTACGGGATGGAGGGCGTCAGGGCGGCCATGCACACGGGCCGCGGACGCGTCGTCATCCGCGGCAAGGTCAGCATCGAGACCAAGGCCAGCGGACGCGAGCAGATCATCATCACCGAAGTGCCCTACCAGGTCAGTCGCGACACCCTCACCGCCCGTATCGGCCAGCTGGTGAACGACAAGGTCATCGAGGGCATCTCCCATGTCAACAACGAATCCAACGAGAAGGAGGGCACCCGCATCGTCATCGACCTGCGCAAGGACGGCGTCTCGAGCGTCATCGTCAACCAGCTCTTCAAGCACACCGACCTGCAGACGTCCTACGGCATCAACAACGTCGCTCTCGTGCGGGGCCGGCCCAGAACCCTCAACCTGCGCGATCTTATCTTGGAATTCGTAGACTTCCGCCACGAGGTCGTCATCCGCCGCGCCCGCTACGAACTGCGGGAGGCCGAGAAGAAGGCACATATCCTCGAAGGATACCTCATCGCCCTCGACCACCTCGACGAGGTCATCCGACTCATCCGCGAGTCGGCCAACCCGGAAGAGGCCCGCAACAGCCTGATGACGGCCTTCGGCATGTCGGAGGTCCAGGCCAGGGCCGTACTCGACCTCAGGCTCCAACGCCTCACGGGCATGGAACGCGACAAGATCCGCGAGGAGTACGAAGAGGTCATGAAGCTCATCAACCACCTCAAACTACTCCTGTCCGACGAGGGCATGCGCTTCGAACTCATCAAGACGGAACTGCGCGAAGTGAAGGAGAAATTCGGCGACGCCCGCCGCTCCGAGATCACCTACCTCGACGACGAGGTCTCCATGCTCGACCTCATCAAAGAGGAGGATGTCGTGATCACCGTCTCCCACCTCGGCTATATCAAACGCACCTCCTCCGACGAATACCGCATCCAGAAGCGCGGCGGACGCGGCTCCATCGGCGGACGGACCCGGGAAGAGGACTGGATCGAACACCTCTTCGTGGCCTCCACCCACCATAACCTGCTGTTCTTCACCGAAAAGGGCCGCTGCTACTGGCTGAAGGTCTACCAGATACCGGAAGGGGAGAAGCAGGGACGGGGCCGCGCCATCCAAAACCTCATCCAACTCCCGCAGGACGACCGGATACGGGCCATCCTGGACGTGCGCGACCTGTCCGACCGCGACTATGTCGAATCCCACAACATCGTCCTCTGCACCCGCCGCGGCGTCATCAAGAAGACGGGACTGGAGGAATTCAGCCGCCCCCGTTCCACCGGTGTCAACGCCATCACCATCCTGGAGGGCGACCGGCTGATCGATGCCCGGCTGACCAACGGCCACTCGGAGATCATCATGGCCGTCCGCAGCGGCCGGGCCATCCGCTTCGCAGAGATCCAGGTGCGCCCGACAGGCAGAGGTGCCATCGGTGTCACCGGCATCGAAGTCGACGATGCCTCCGACGAGGTCGTCGGCATGGCCTGCGTCGAAGCGGGCGACAAAGGCCGCACCATCCTCGTCGTCTCCGACAAGGGCTACGGAAAACGGACGCCGATCGACGAGTACCGCATCACCCACCGCGGCGGCAAGGGGATCAAGACCATCCAGGTCACCGACAAGACAGGCAACCTCGTCGGCATCCTCGACGTCTCCGAAACAGAAGACCTCATGATCACCTGCCAGTCGGGTGTCACCATCCGTACCCCCGTCACCGACATCCGGGAACTCGGCCGGGCCACCCAGGGTGTCAAACTCATCCGGCTCGACGAGAACGACCGCATCGCCGCCATCACCAGCCTCGACGAGACCCGCATGGACACCCCTGCCGCTGCAGAAGACACCCCGCCGCCCGACCAGGACCCGGAAGGGGCCGATACGGGTTCTGATAATTCCGTTACTTCGTAGATCACCCCCACCCGTTCAACCCAACGCCATGAAAAGACGACTCCTCCTCGGCATCGCGATCCTCCTCGGATCCACGGCCGTCCAGGCCCAGTTCGACCAGGTCAGGACCTACCTGCTGCTCAACCAGCTGCCCAAGGCCAAGGAAGCCCTCGACGCCATCGAGAAAAAAGGAAAGGTCACCACAAAGCCCGAATTCCACCTGGCGAAGGCCACGGTCCTGTCAGGACTCATGAAGTCGGCCCAAGGGGAGGAAGCCGCCAAATACCTGGAAGAATCCATGGCGGCCTACCGCCTGTTCATGGCCGCCGATGCCGCCCAGACCGCCCCCCTGCTACAGGAACAGGCCTACGGCGCCACCGCCTTCTCCTACTACAGCACCCTCTTCAACCAGGCCATCGCCCACTTCAACGCCAAGAAGTACGCCGAAGCCGCCACCAGCTTCGGCAAGACCGTCGAATGGAGCGACTACCTCATCAAGAACAAACAACTCGCCTCCGAATTCGACACCACCCTCTTCCTCTACGCAGGCGCATCCTGCCAGATGTCGGAGAACACCAAGGGCGCCATGACCTACTACGGCAAACTGGCCGAACGCAAGGTCGCCGGCAAAGACTACCTCGACGTCTACCGGTACATCACCTACATGCACTTCCTCGCGAAGGACAACGCCGCCTTCGAGAAATCCAAGGCCCTCGGCAAGGAACTCTACCCCAAGGAGGTCATGTTCACCATGGAAGAACTCGACTTCATCCTCGAGATCGAGGATGAAAAGGAACGCATGGTCCGCCTCGACGCCAAGTCCGCCAGCGAACCAGACAACAGCAAGCTCAACCAACTCTACGGAGGCATCCTCTTCGACAAACTCTCCAAGCGCGACGTCGACGCCACAACCCTGGAATACGCCGCCGACGAGCAGAAGATGATCGCCCTCCTCGGCAAGGCCGCCGCCGCGACCACAGAGGACGGAACCCCCAACTTCCTCATCGGAAAACACCATTGGTACAAGGCGGAGCGGGTCCGGAACCAGATCGCAGACGTCAACGACGCCATCCGCAAATTCAACGACGCCCAGAAGCCCGACAAGACCGGAAAGACGCCCCCCCCGCCCAAGGAACTCACCGCCCGCCGCGACACCCTCCGGAAACAACAGGAAGCATACATGGACCTGGCCGTACCCTTCCTCCTCAAGGCCCAACCCCTCATGGCCCAAACCCATACCAAGGTCAAGGGCGGCACCCAGAACTACAAACTCCTGCTCGACGACCTCATCGTATACTACGGCTTCAAACGTCAATACGCGAAGACCAACCCCGACAAACTCAAGGCGGAGGCCGAAGAGAAGAAATGGGACAAGGTCTACAGCGAAGTGACACAATGACCGTCTGATGAAAGGAGGGACAGGCGTATCGGCCGTTTTTCCCGCATCCCGCCGGCGGACGACACTCCTGTTCCTCATCATATCCCTGCTGCCCGCAACGAACCTCGACGCCCAGCAGCGACGCAGACCGACCGTTCCGGCAAAGGCACCCGCCAAGGCCTCTCCCTCATCGTCCAGCAGTCCGACCCCCACCGCCGGTGCCCAGCCGGCCATGTCGCCTGTCAAGTCCCTGCTCGAACAGAACCGCCTCACGGCGGCCAGACAGTCCATCGATGCATACCTGGCCAACCCCAGGAACCCAAAGACAGCCGAGGCCTGGTATATGAAGGGCAAGGTCTACTCGGCGATCGCAGCTGACCCCAAGACGCAAGGCACAATGCCCGACGGCAGGCGACTCGCGTTGGAGGCCTTCCGGAAATCCATCGAGACAGACCGGAACCAGGCCGTCTTGCTGCTGACCGTCGACGGTTATCAACCCGTATTCGCACTCTATACCAGCGCCTACCAACAAGGTGTCGACCTCTACAACACCGAACGATTCGAGATGGCCCTCACCGCCTTGCGGGAAGCCGCTACCACCGGCGAGTTCATATACAACCAGGGATGGGGACTGTCCCGACTGGATACGACCCTGGCCCTCTACACCGGACTTGCCGCCTATCGCGCCGGCCGTCAGGAGGAAACCCTGTTCCAGTTCCGGAAGCTGGCCGACGCCAACATCGGCCCCAACGCCGACCACGCCACCGTCTACCGGTACCTCGCCAAATACCATTTCGACAGGAAGGACGTCGCCGGCATGAACCGCTATATCGCCGCCGGACAGACCCTTTTCCCCCACGACGACTTCTTCCCCCTCCTCGATATCGAATGGTCGCGCACGAACCGGGATTACAGGGCCCTCTTCGACAAATACGAGCGCCTGGTCGCCGCCGAGCCCGACCGGTACGAGGCCCTGATGGAATATGCCAACGAACTCTTCGGGTACACACACGACGGCAGCCTCGGTGCTAGGCCGCCCGACTACATGGCCAACTGCAGCCGGATCGAAGCCCTCTACCGCCGATCCGCCAACCTCCGCCCGGCATCCGAGGAAGCCTGGCTATCCCTGGGGAAACACTTCTACAACCAGGCCCTCGTCCTCGACCAGGAATCCACACGCCTTCCGGGAAAAACCCGCGACGACCAACAACGGAAGACCGACCTGTCGACCCGGTCGGCCGCTCTCGCCGGACAGGCCATCCCCGCCCTCGAGCATGTCTTCCGACACCTTGACGGCAAAAAGGACCTGACCGCAACGCAGGCTTCCTACCTTCGGTCGGCCTGCAGCCTCCTCAGCTTTTGCCATGCCCTGAAGAAGGAATATCCGGCAGCCGATGCGTACCGGCAGCGGTTCGATGCCCTGAAATGAACCTCAAGCAGTCGCCCCATCCGGGCTTGAGACCTCTGGCAGTTCCCTTCAGGTCGGCAACGCCTTCACCTCCCTACCAAAACCAACCATCATGACGACCCGTTTCCTGCACCGTGAGCGCTTCGGCGACCCGAAGCACGCCGGCCAAGTGATGTCGCGGGAGGATGCCATGCAACTCCTGTCCGACTGGGTGGGCAACGATCGCCTCATCCTGCACATGCGGCAGGTGGGCACGCTGATGCACGCCTGGGCGATGGACATGGAGGGGATGGGGGAGGAGGATGCCTGGCGATGGGAGCTCGCCGGACTGCTGCATGACGCCGACTGGGACCGATGGCCGGAGGAACACTGCGCCCGCATCGTCGGAGAATTGGAAGTCCGCTCGATCGATCCGGAGATCATCAGGGCCATCGCCTCCCACGGCCCCCTTCATTTCGGCGTCGAGCCGGAGACGCGGATGGACAAGATGCTCTATGCCTTCGACGAAATCAGCGGACTCGTCCACGCCTATGCCCTCATGCGCCCCGGCGGGTACGACGGCATGGAAGTGAAGGGCGTCAAGAAGCGCCTCAAGGAGAAGAGCTTTGCCGCCAATGTATCCCGGGACGACATACAGGACGCCTGCCAGCGGGCGGGGGTCGAACTGGATGAACTCATCGCCTTCGTCATCCGTCACCAGTCGGCCGTCAGCCTTTCCTGAGACCGTCCCTGACGTCCGGTCCTCGACAGACCGGTACGTCCCCGGCAGGGGTCACCGGATGATGGTCACATACCCCGTCATCCGGGCGTCCCCGGTCTTTGTGTCCACCACGTAGTAATAGGTGCCTGACGGAAGGGGACGTCCCCGGAGGGTGCCGTCCCATGGCTGCGCATAGCCGATGGATCGGAACAGGAGCGTGCCGGAAGGCGCGTGCACCTCCACGATGCAGCCGGGAAACCGGTCGAGGTGGCGTATCTCCCAGGCATCGTTGATGCCGTCGCCATTGGGGGTGAAGGTGTTGGGGATGACGGGCTTGGTCAGGACAAAGACCCATGTCGAATCGAAGGCGATGCAATGTGTCCGCAGATGGCGGGCTTCCACGACATAGCGGGTATCCTGGGTGGGTCGGCTCAGCGGGTTGAGCCGCGTGAAGTCATCGAGAGTGGCCGCGGGCTGCCAGCGGTAGGCATGAGCCGATGGGTCGGTGACCCGCGCGTCGAGGGCGACGGCCGAGCCGAGTTGTACGTACTGGTCCGGACCGGCGTCGATATCGGGTGGCGACGGTACGGTGACATCCCGGGTGACCACCGGGGATCCGCAGCCCTTGCCGTCGGTCACCTGTAGGCGTATGGGATAGGTCCCCGGGGCAGGGAAGGAGCGGGCGGCAGGTGGCGGGTCGGAATGGCGCAGCCCGTTGCCGAGGTCCCAGCTCCACGACAAGACAGGATAGGCCGTGCGGGCTCCGAAGGCGATGCGGCTATCCGGACATAGGGTGTCCGACAGGATGTCGATGGATGGCGGTGGCGGTGTGGGATGGATGGTGAGGGTGCCTGCAGCCGTATCGGAAGGGCATCCGCCGGGGCCGATCACCCAGTGCCTGTAGCGGATGTCGGCGGCGGCGACGCGATAGGCATGGCGTGCGCTGTCGACGGTGGCGCTGCTGTCGGACGTACCATCGCCAAAAGCCCAGTACCAGCGACTGCCGGTGTTGCCGGACGGGATCGAGGAACGGAAGCGCAGGATGCTGTCCTGGCATGGGTTTCCGGAGACGGTCACGGAAAGGCCTGCGGATGCCTGGATCCGGACGAACTTGACGGTGTCGCCGGTGCAGCCGTTGTCCGAGAAGATGCGATACCGGACCGGCTGGGGGCCATCGGTGGCGAATCGTTTGCGGGCATCTCGCGTGGATTGCGTTGAACCGTCCGGGAAATCCCAGCGATAGGCGGAGATCCGAAATCCGGAGCTGTCAGAACGGCCAAGCAGGGGTATCGTATCCTTGACACAGAAGATACCGCTGGTGTCGAAATCGGCCCTGGGGCCGGCTTTCACCGGAACGGACACGGAGCCCGTCTCGGTCCGGTCGCACTGGTCGATGTCTGGGGCGGTGTAGGTGAATGGTATCAGGTAGTTGCCGGGCAACGCCAGGGTCAGGTCGATGTCCAGGGCATACCGGTAATAGGTGCGGCCATGTCGGAGGAAGGTGGCGATGGGTACCGGGTTGAGGAGCAGGGTGTCGCGGGCAGGGGACAGGCCCGGCACTTCACTGAGCCGCCAGAGGATACTGCCCACGGCATAGGCGAGGTCGACCGTGACGCGGAAAGGGGTCTTCGGGCAGGTGAAACTGTCGGTGCCGGGGGCCGTCCGGAAGCTGTTGCGGAACGCGGCGGTGCTGTTCAGGTCGTTGACGAGTGTTCCGGCGTTGAATCCATAGCTTTCGAAGAGACCGATGCCGTAAACGTAGGCGTTGAAGATGCTGTCGCAGGTGATGCGGTGCGGGGCGGCGGGTCCGGTGAACCGGGCGACGGCGACCGAGTAGCCCGGCAGGGTAGGGTGGGGGACAATGTTGGCGGCGGGGAGTGGTCCGCCGTCCACCCGCAGCGAGGGGATCGCTGCCGTGGGGAGGTAGATGTTCCCGTAGACGTAGTCGATGAAGGCCTTGCGCGGCGTGAAGAACAACACACTGTCCTGTCCCTGTTCGACAGGACTCAGGTAGATCATCTCGGGGTCGCCGTAGATATTGGTGTTCAGCGTGACACACTGGTTGGCATTGGGGGTGTACTGCGCAACCAGCACGGGCTTGTCGGAGGTGATATGGTCGCCCGTGGTGCTGTTGAATTCGTAGTACGAGCCGTTGACGAGGCCGGTGAGTACGTTGCCGTTGCGTCTGACCACCGTGGCGGGGTCGGTGACACAGACCCGGTAGAAGTTGAGGAACGGGGTGGCGACGTCGGTCTGCGTGTTGGTGATCATGTGGTAGGTGATGTACCGGGTTCCCCAGGCACGGGCGGGCAGCATCTGCTGTCCCATGTATTCACCTCCATCGCCCCGGCACAGGCGGATGCCCCCAGAACCCGAGAAGACGGCGATGGGGTGGCACTTGCCGTCGCTGCCGGTGACCGACACGATCCGGCTGCCGGTCATGTCCTTGCTGGCCTGCCAGGCGGGACCGGAGCGCGCCCGGAGCCTCCCCATCACATTGTAGATCTCGCCTTTCTTGAGGTCGACCGTATAGGTGTTGCCGGGCAGCCAGCCTCCCTGGGTGGTATCGGAAGGGGTGATGCGGACACGGGTGCCATCCTCCGGCGCGACGACGAAGAACCAGGAATACCAGTCATCCCCGTTCGTCATGGTTATTGAGGGGTTGTTAGGATGCGGGGAGCCCGACCGGTGTTGTGCATAGTTGACGGAATGGTAGGTGCGGCCGTAGGTCTCAAGGGGCATGAGCATCGTGGCGCCCGACACCTGCGTATTGTACTGATGGGCATAGGCGGCGATGGGCACGTCGCTCTGGATCCGGATAGCCCGGTTCGACAGTCCTTCTTGCCGGATGCGGGCATCATCGGCGCCCGACTTGGGGATGGTGATGGAGAAGTCGACCGAATTGGCCGGCACCGCCAGCGTCCGCGACCAGGCGGTATTGCTGACGGAGACCGTCACCGTCGCCGCCTCCCGCGTACTGACGTACACCTGTAGTTCCTGGGCGTTGACCGGAGGCTCGTGGAAAAAGCTGTAATTGAAGCCGTACCCCAGCCAGAATTCACGACCCCGGTTCGAGAGGTTCTGGGCAGGGGAGGAGATCGTCAGCAGACACCATGAGCACCCAAGCAACAGGATCGGGGAAAACCGCATGCCGCAAAGGTGGGACATTTACATGTCCATTTTCAACTTTGCCGGCGTGTCAGATACCCATACCTTCACACATGAAGATGTTATATACAGGCACGAAAAACAACTGACATGCATTACGGACGGATCCGTCGGCTGGCGTTTGCCGGACTGACGGTCTTTTTGGCCTTCCTGACGAAGCCGGCATCCAGCCAGACTTCGACCTTCGACACCCGCAACTGGCGTTTCCTCAACCCCACGCCGATGGGCACGACGTTCATGGACGTCGACTTCGTCGATAACAACACCGTCATGGCCATCGGTGTCGAGGGTGCCATCGCCCGGTCCTCAGACGGCGGCACCAATTGGAACTACGGTGTCTTCACCTTCGTCAACGCGGCCGGCATCCGGGTACGCCCTTCCTTCTCCGACGTCCATGCCGTGAATGCACAGGTGGCCTATGCCGTCGGCAACCAGGGGGCCATGGCCAAGACCACCGACGGGGGAGCCACCTGGTCGTTCGTCAGAACCCCGTTGTATGCCAAGGCACGGAACATCAACACGGTCTGGTTCACCAACGCCACTACGGGCTATATCGGCGGACAGCACAACACGCCCGATTCGCTGCCCAAACTGTACGTGACGCGGGATGGCGGCGCCACCTGGGATTCGATGGCCCCACCCGCTCCCGTCCTCTCCCGCATCGGCTATGTCAACAACCCCAATGTCGGATGGCAGATGGTACCAGCCAGTGCCAAGGACAAGGAGATCCTCCGCATCAAGTTCGTCAACGACTCGATCGGGTATGTGTCCGGTACCGGCCTCAGCACCTTCCTGCCCATCCCCAACGTCAACGCCACAACAGGCCTGCCGACGGGTAGCAATACCTCAACGGGCGGACACCATGCCTCCCTGCTCTGGAAGATCAGCAGTGGTCGGCTGACGGACTACTCGACCACCAAGGAGCGCCTTGGATACGGTGGACCGACCATGTCGCCGGTCACCCTCAGCTCCCGATGGGGGCAACCCACCATCCAGGCCGTCACCCAGTCGTACCGCGCCATGCACATCGAGAACGACTCGACGGTACTCATCCTCTCGTTCAACAACAACATCGTGATCCGGGTGCATACGGGCCGGGCCGACAGCTCGGTGAACCCCGGCCAGCCCGGTCGGAGAGATGCCGGCCGCTACCAGGTGCTCAACTTCCCCTTCCCGCCCCTCAATGCGCCGCCCATCCCCAACCCGCAGACCCTCAACGCCAGCAATCCCTACCAGATCGTCAAGGCCGCCAACGGCAAACTCATGGCCTCGGGCAACTTCGGCCTCATGGCCACCTCCACCGACGGCGGCAATACCTGGTCGATGGAAACCAGCCTGCCGCAAGGCCAGAACTTCAGCAACAACGGCACCTGGGCCATCGACATCTCGCCGGGTGGCAAAGTGCTCGTCATGGGCTCGGGTGGCGTGATGGCAGACTCCGTCGCAGGGGGTACCTGGACCAGTCGCTACAAGACCATGCCGCTGGCCGCCAGCCATACCAAGATGGAGTTCGTCGACTGCAACACGGGCATCGCCGCCGGCGGCGCCTCCGTGACCGTGACCACCGACGGGGGCCGCACCTGGGTGGACAGGGCCAGGGCCGACTTCCGCAACCTCAACATCAACATCAACGGCATGACCTTCCCCGTCGCGAACAAGGCCTACTTCGCGACCTCCGCCGGCACCGTCTACCGTTCCCCCGACCTGGGCGTCACCATGGACCCTCTCTATAACGATCCCAACTTCCAGATGAACGACGTGGCCGCAGTAGGGGCCGACAGCCTCTGGGTCGTGGCATACAACACCTTCAGCGTGCCCTTGGCCAACCGGGGTTCCACCGTCTTCCGTTCCGTCGACAACGGCGCGACCTGGCAGCGGCAGGGAACCTTCCCCGTCGGGTCCACAGCACCCAACCTCTCCCGCATCGCCTTCCCCAGCCGGCAGGTGGGCTATATCGCCGGCAGCCGGGGCTTCATCTACAAGACCACCGACGGCGGCACCACCTGGACGAACGTCAGTCCGCCCGGCCACGCCAACAACACGTCCGCCACCTACGTCGAGATACAGGCGTTGGACGAGAACACGGTCTTCGCCATCACCAACCCCTTCCCCAACAAGATCGTCTATCGCACGACCAACGGGGGGGCAACCTGGACCAACATCAGCTCCAACATCGACGCGCTGGGCACAGGCAACCTCGTCGGTCTGCTCATGCACGACGCCAACAACGGCTACCTCTCGTCCGGCGCACAACTGCTGGTCACCACGAACGGCGGGGCCAGCTGGCAGCAGAACATCTCCCAGTCATACTCCATCTTCGAGACCCTCGCCTTCGTCCCCCGCCGCGTGCCTGCCGGCACCGCCCTGAACCGACGCCGTCTCCTCACCGCCGGCATCAGCGCTCCGCAACCCTCCGCCCAGTTCATGGAATACGGCGACACGCTGGCCATCCGCATGAGTTCCACCGAGACCCTCACCGCCGCCACCTGCACCAGCCCGACGGCCGGCGCGGTGACCATCAACATGACCGGTGGTGTGGGGCCCTTCACCTACAGCATCGACGGCGGCGCCTTCCAAGCGGCCAACAGCTTCACCGGGCTCACCCGCGGCAACAAGGTCGTCACGGTCCGTGAAGCCACCTGCGGGACCACCTTCCAGAAGACCGTGGTGATCCCATTCACCGACAACCTGACCCTCACGAAGATGGCCGACACGACCGTCTGCTCCGGTGCACCCTTCAACCTGCGGTCTTCAGTCAACGGCACGGGCGCCACCTTCGCCTGGACGCCGGCGACAGGCCTCGCCACGCCGACGGCGGCGATCACCTCCGCCTCGACCACGGCGAATACCGCATACGCCGTGACGGCCACCCTCAACGGCTGTACACGCACCGCCACCGTCAACATCACCACACGCCCCAACCCGGTCGTGAACGCCGGTCCCGACGTCACCATCCTGGTAGGGGAGGAGACCCAGCTCAACGGTACCTACACCATGTCCGGCGCCCTCAGCGCATTCACCTGGACACCCTCCAACAGCCTGACGAATGCCAATACACTGAGCCCGACCGCCAGGCCCGGATCGACGACCACCTATACACTGGCCGTCACCCAGGCCGTCACCAACTGCACCGGCACCGACGATGTCAGGGTCATCATCATCCCGTATTGCGTCAAGGTACAGAACGCCTTCTCACCCAACGGCGACGGGATCAACGACCGCTGGCTCCTGACCACGTCCGACGCCTGCACCCGCAACATCAGCGTCAACGTCTACAACCGCTACGGCCAGATGGTCTTCTCCAGCCGCAACTACAGTAATAACTGGGATGGTACCAGCAACGGGAAACCACTGCCGGACGGCACCTACTACTATGTCGCCAACTACGTCCTCATCAACGGAAGCAAGCTCGACCTCAGAGGCGATGTGACCATCCTCCGATAACACACCCCAACACACAGCGATGAAACCCCGCATAGCCATCCTCGCAGCGACCCTACTGGCCGGTGGTGCCACCACGGCGCAACAGCTGCATACCTCGTCCCTCTTCGAGCTGCAGAGCATCTTCCACAATCCCGCCATGGCCGGCAACCTGTCGAGCAACATGGTCGGCATCAGCTACCGCAGCCAGTGGGCAGGGATCAGCGGCTCGCCCAAGACGGCCACGATCTTCGGCAGCGTCGACCTGCCCGAACACCTCATCGGACTGGGCGGATACCTCTACAACGACCAGACAGGACCGACATCCCGGACCGGCGCACAGTTCTCCTTCGCCAAACACCTGCCCGTGTCCGACAAAGGGCATTTCTCCCTCGGCGTCGAAGCCCGCTTCTTCCAGTTCGCCATCGACCGGGAGAAACTCACCGGACTGCTGGGCGACCCCGTGCTGGCCGGCGCCGGCAACCGCTTCAAGTACGACATGGGATTCGGCGCCTCCTACAACACCAAGCGCCTCAACGTCGGTGTGTCGGTCTCCCAGCTGATCCAGACGAAGCTCGACTTCTATACCGGCAACCTCAATACCAGCGCCACGGCCCGCCTGTACCGGCATTACTACCTCCACGGTCAGTACCGCCTCGAGACCTCGGGGGGGACCGCCTTCGTGCCCAACCTCCTGGTGGTCTACCTGCCCAATGTCAGCCGTACCGAATGGCAGGCCGGCATGCGCATCGAACGCGAAGAACTATGGGTCGGAGGAGGCATCCGGATCAACCAGAGCTACCTGCTGACCGCCGGCTACAACCTCAACCGACGCTTGTCCATCGGCTACGCCTTCGACAACTATACCGCTCCGGTGAGCGGCTTCACCTCCGACGGTCGCGCCGCGGGTCACGAACTGATCCTTCGCTACACTTTCGCCCACAAACCCTCGACCCGTATCGACTGAAGAAAGGCCCCACCTTGCCCGTGGGGCTTTTCTTTACATACCCTACTTAACATAATATAAATTATCGGATAAGACAGGTTTCCGGCGGGAGAGGGGGGTTAGGGAGCGCAAGACGCATCAGTCGAGTTCGATCTGAAGGCGGTGCAGGTCCTTGTAGAGGCCGTTCTCCAGCTGCAGCAATTCGTCGTGGGTGCCCGATTCCCGTACGACGCCTTTTTCGAGCACGATGATCCGGTCGGCGTTGCGGATCGTCGAGAGCCGGTGAGCGATCACGAAGGAAGTGCGATTCCGCATGAGGTTCTCCAGGGCTTGCTGGACGAGCGATTCGGAGGCGGAATCGAGCGAACTGGTGGCCTCGTCCAGGATCAGGATCGCGGGATCGCGGAGGATGGCCCGGGCGATGGCGATCCGCTGCCGCTGGCCGCCGCTGAGTTTGACGCCACGCTCGCCGACGAGGGTGTCGTAGCCCTCCGGGAAGGAACGGATGAACTCGTCGGCATTGGCCTGTCGAGCCGCACCGGCGATGGCGTCCATGTCGGCATCCGGGCAGCCATAGGCGATGTTCTCGCGGATCGTTCCGCCGAAGAGCAGGACATCCTGCGGGACGACGGCCATCTGCGCACGCAGCTCGGAAAGGGGGATGCCGGACACCGGCCTCCCGTCGACCAGGAGCTCTCCGGCATCGGGCTCGTAGAACCGCAGGATGAGCGAAGCGATGGTCGATTTTCCGGCACCGCTGGGTCCCACCAGCGCGATCTGCTGTCCCGGCAGGGCATGGAGCGACAGGTCCCGGAGCACCGGCAACTCCTTCCGGCTCGGATAGGCGAAGGCCACGCCCCGCAATTCCACGTCGCCCCGAAGGCGATGCGCCGGATCGACAACAGGCTTCCGCGAAACCACTTCCTCCGTCTCTTCCTTCAGGATCTCGCGCACGCGCTGCGTGGCGCCGAGCGTCTTCTGGAGATTGCTGTACAGGTCGGCAAATCCCGCCATGCTACCGCCCACGAAGGAGGTGTAGACGACAAATGCCGTCAGGTCGCCGAAACTCAACTCGCCGGCCTGCATCAGCCCCACCCCGAACCAGACCACCAGCGTGATGGCGCTGAACAGGCTGAAGAGCATGAAAGAAATGAATAGGCCCCTCACCCGTCCGTTGCGGATCGAGATGTCGACCACCTTCTGCAGGCTCCTGCGATACCGGTCGAGTTCGTACCATTCGTTGGTGAAGGCCTTCACGTTGGAGATGCCCTGCAGGCTCTCCTGGACGACCGTGTTGGCGTCTGCCAGCCTGTCATGCGCATCCCTCGACAGTCGACGGATATACCGTCCGAAGATCACGGCAAAGACCACCACCACGGGGATCACCGACAGCATCACCAGCGTCAGTTGCGCCGAAATGAAGAGGATCAGCCCGATGCCGGCCAACAGGGTCACGATGCCCCTGAGGATCTCCGCAAGCATGAAGGTGAGGGCGTCCTGGATCTGGGAGAGGTCTGCGCTGATGCGGCTCGACAGTTCCCCGACCCTGCGTTGCGCGAAGAAATCCATGGGCAGCCGGATCAGCCGCAGGTAGACGTCGGTCCGCAGATCGGCCAGGGCCTTCTCCCCCACCCGGGTCAGCAGATAGACCCGGGCGAAGGAAAGGCATCCCTGCACGACGAGGATGCCCACCATCCACAGGGCCACCTCTCCCGGTGTCAGTGCCCCGGGGGTGGCGTTCGGACGGCCGACCGTATCGATCAGCACTTTCAGCAGATAGGGAAAGGCTAGCGTGGTCAGGCTCGACAGGCCGATGACTAGCAGTCCTCCGGCAAACCACCAGCGATAGGGTTCCAGATAGCGGAAGACGAGCAGCGCCTCCTTCCAGTTCTCCTTGCTCAGTCGCGCTTTGGGGATGTCGCTGTTGTCGAATCTGCCGGGACGGGCCATGATTGATGGTATTGCCGCAAAGATACCGAACGGCGGAAGGCCGTGGGAGGGATCTGGCGCTTCGGCCGCCGGGCATGGAAATGTCTGCATCAACGCAGGCCATGGCCTGTTTTAATGGTACATTTGAATATGAAGCGAAGAAACTTCCTGGCGATCGGCGGGCTCACCCTGCCGTGGATGCCCGCTCTCGGCAGCCGGCTCCGTTCGGGAACGGCCAGGCCGGGCAGTCCGGTCGTTGTCTCCACCTGGGATTTCGGCCGTGAGGCCAATGCAGCCGCCTGGGAGGTCCTGAGAACCGGCGGGGCCGTCCTGGATGCCATCGAATCCGGGGCAAAGGTTCCCGAGGCCGATCCGAAAAACCAGACCGTCGGCTATGGCGGACTGCCAGACCGCGATGGGCGTGTCACCCTCGACGCCTGCATCATGGACGGCCAGGGCAATTGCGGCTCCGTGATGGGTCTCGAGCAGATCAGGCATCCGATATCGGTCGCCCGCCGGGTGATGGATAAGACGCCGCACATCGTGCTGGTGGGCGATGGTGCCCTGCAGTTCGCACTCTCGGAGGGCTTCACCCGGGAGAACCTGCTCACGCCCGGGAGTGAGAAGGCCTGGCGGGAGTGGCTGAAGTCGTCCAAGTACCAGCCGCGCATCAACATAGAGAACGACCGTTCCGACCCGCGTCCGGACATCCCCATGCCCGGCGGTCCGGACAACCACGACACGATCGGCATGCTCGCCATCGACGCGGCCGGCCGCCTCGGCGGCGGCTGCACCACCAGCGGCATGGCCTTCAAGCTGCCGGGCCGTGTGGGCGACTCCCCCATCATCGGCGCCGGACTCTTCGTCGATGACGAGATCGGCGGCGCCACCGCCACAGGTGTCGGCGAAGAGGTCATCCGCTGCGTCGGCTCCCACCTCGTCGTCGAACTCATGCGTCAGGGGCTTTCCCCGGTGGACGCCTGCCGCCGCGCCGTCGAACGCATCGCCAAGCGAGACCCCGCCAAGGCCCGCGGCATGCAGGTCGGCTTCCTCGCCATCCACCGCGATGGACGTCACGGCGGCTTCGCCCTTCAGAAAGGGTTCACCTACGCCATCCGCTCCCAGGACCGGGAAGAGACCGTAAAAGCCGGGCATCACTTCGCGTGAAAATGAAGGTGACCCTGTCTTATACATTGGAGATCATAGCTTTCTGCATCGAGGCCTGTCAGGTTGCCGCGGGCAACGGTGCCGACCGGATCGAGTTGTGCGACAATCCCGGCGATGGGGGTACGACGCCTTCGGCCGGCATGATCCGGGCGGCCGTATCCACGACGCCCATCCCCGTCTTCCCCATCATCCGCCCCAGGGGCGGTGATTTCCTGTACTCAGACCTGGAATTCCGGATCATGATGGACGATGTCGCCTGCTGTCGGGATGCCGGCTGCCAGGGTGTCGTGCTGGGACTGCTCCGGGCCGACGGGCGTGTCGACATCGAACGTACGGCCCGGCTGGTGGAGCGGGCGGCGCCCATGGCCGTGACCTTCCACCGGGCCTTCGACCGGGTGTCTGACCCCTTCGAGAGCCTGGAGGACGTCATCAGAGCCGGCTGCCGTCGGATCCTCACCAGCGGCTGCCATCCTACGGCCATGGCCGGCATCGACGTCGTGGCGGAACTGCAGCGGCGCTCCCGGGGTCGCATCCGCATCATGCCGGGCGCCGGCATACGGGCCGACAATATCGCCCACATCGCCAAGGTCACCGGTGTCACCGAACTCCACAGCTCGGCATCCTCCCCGATGGGAAGTCGCATGGACTATGTCAACCCGCTCATGCAGGAAGACCTGGCCCACGTGATGCCCGATGCCGGAGCGGTGCAGGCCATGCGGCAGGCCCTTTCCCGTCTCGGCTGACCGTACCGTCGCCTTCGCTGCAGAAGGCCTGCGCACCCTCTGCCTTTTTCCCTACATTTAGCGTATGAATCTGTGGCGTCCCCGACGATACTGGCTCATCGCCTCCCTCCTCGTCTTCTGTATCCTCGGCTATGCCTTCATCTTCTCCGAGCCGAGGGTCGACTACAGCACCCAGGTGAAGCCCCTCCTCAACCGGAAATGCCTGGGCTGCCACGGTGGTGTCAAACAAAAAGGCGGTTACAGCCTCCTCTTCCGCGATGAAGCCCTGGGCAAGGGCAGATCGGGCCGCACCGCCATCGTCCCGGGCGACCCGGATGGCAGCGAGCTCATCCGCCGCCTCACCCTCACCGACCCCGAGGAGCGCATGCCCTATCATGAAGCCCCCCTGTCGGCAGACGAGGTCGAACTCCTGCGGAGATGGATCGACCAGGGCGCCGCCTGGGGCGAGAACTGGTCGCATACCCCGGTCAAAGAAGCGACGCCGCCCGCCGTCGGCGGATGGCTATGGGGCCTCATGCCCTCCGCACACGCCCGTTGGATACGGAACGATATCGACAGGTTCATCGCCGAGAAACAGCGGGCTGCGGGCCTCGAACCCTCACCCGAGGCCGACCGCACCACGCTCGTCCGCCGACTGAGCCTCGACATCACCGGCCTGCCCCCCTCCAACGCCCTCAGCCGTCATTTCCTCGCCGACACCCGCCCCGATGCCTACGAGCGTCTCGTCGACACCCTCCTCGCCTCCCCCGCCTACGGGGAGCGCTGGACCGCCCTCTGGCTCGACCTCGCCCGCTATGCCGACACCAAGGGCTACGAGCGCGACGACACCCGCAACATCTGGCGATACCGCGACTGGCTCATCAAGGCCTTCAACCGCGACATGCCCTACGACAGTTTCCTCGTCGAGCAGATCGCTGGCGACCTCATCCCCGGCGCAACCGACGACCAACTCATCGCCACCGCCTTCCACCGGAACACCATGACCAACGACGAAGGGGGTACCGACAACGAAGAATTCCGCACCGCCGCCGTCATCGACCGGGTCAATACCACCTGGGAAGTGCTCATGGGCACCACCTTCGCCTGCGTCCAATGCCACAGCCATCCCTACGATCCGTTCCGGCATCAGGACTACTATCGATTCCTCGCCTACTTCAACAATGCCAGGGATGAGGATACCTATGCCGAGTATCCGCTATTGCATGAGTTCAAGGGTAAAGACTCGCTGTCGTTCAAGGGTTTGCACACTTGGCTTTCCTTGCAGGCCGACCCTCGGGAGGCGGATCGGGTGTTGACATTCCTACGAACGCGCCAGCCCGCCATCAACAGCCTCACGGCCGACCGGTTCGTCAACAGTGAGCTCTCCGACACCAAATGGCTCGTCATGCGCCGGGCATCTTCGAGTCGCCTCCGGCAGGTGGACCTCGGCGGGCGCACCCGGCTGCTCCTACGCTACGAGTCGAAACGCGACGATGGCATGTTGACCATCCGGACCGACAGCCTCCGCGGACGGGTCATCGCAAGACTCCGTGTGCCAAAGACGGAGGGGGGCTTCCATCACCATGAAACACCCCTCACCCCGGTCGAGGGCGTCCACGACCTCTACCTCGAGTACCACAATCCCTCACTCGTCGATCCGGATGAGAACGGCATCCGGTTCGACTGGTTCCATTTCACGCGGGATTTCCCCGGGCGGGGGCGTCCCGGCTTCGATTTGGCGGAGGCCGCCTACCGGCGCCTGCTGGACAGTCGCGAGGTGGTGCTGACCCCCGTCATGGTCGAAAACCCGTCCGACATGCACCGGCCATCCCATGTCTTCGAGAAAGGCAGCTGGCTGTCGCCCGGGGAGCGTGTGACGCCCGGCGTGCCCGCCTCGCTGCACCCCCTGCCTGCCGGAGCGCCCCCGGACCGGTACGGACTGGCCCGCTGGGTCGCCAGTCCGGACAACCCCCTCACCGCCCGGACCTTCGTGAACCGCATGTGGGAGCAGCTCTTCGGGCGCGGCCTGGCCGAGACGCTGGAAGACCTGGGCACGCAGGGCATCCCGCCGACACATCCCGAACTCCTCGATCACCTCGCCTGGCAATTCATGCACCGCGACGGATGGCGACTGAAAGCCCTGCTCCGACGCATCGTCCTCTCCGCCACCTATCGGCAGGATTCCCGTGCGGATGCCAATGCCGTCCTTCGCGACCCCGCCAACCAATGGCTCGCGCGCGCCCCCCGCGTGCGGCTCAGCGCCGAGCAGCTGCGCGACCAGGCACTGGCCCTGGCAGGCCTCCTCAGCCCCAGGATGTACGGCCGAAGCGTCATGCCCTTCCAGCCGGACGGCATCTGGCTGTCGCCCTACAACGGCCGCAGCTGGGTGAAGAGCCCCGGGGAAGACCAGTACCGCCGCGCCATCTATACCTTCTGGAAGCGGACAGGACCCTACCCTTCCGCCATCACCTTCGACGGCACGGCCCGCGAAGTCTGCCTCTCCCGCCGCATCCGCACCAACACCCCCCTGCAGGCCCTCACGACCCTCAACGACCCGGCCTTCCTGGAGGCGGCACGACACCTCATGTACCGTTGCGCATCCGCAAGCCCCGGCCGACCCGACAAGGCCATCGAAGCCGCCTACCGGCTGGCGACCGGCCACCCGCTCACCGACAACCGCCGCCAGGCCCTCCTCAAACTGCACCGAGAAGCCCTGGCCAGCTACCGGCACACCCCCGACAAGGCCTGCGGGATGATCGGCGTGCACGACGGGCACGACAACCCCGAAACCGCCGCCCTCGTCGTCGTCGGCAATGCCATCCTGAACCTCGACGAAGTCCTCAACAAGAACTGAAGTCATGATGCACAAAGACCAGCGATTGCGGCAGGAAGCGATCCGGCGCGCCTCCGAGCTGACCACCCGGCGGCATTTCCTCAAGGAATGCCGCACCGGCATGGGTTTGATGGGCTTGGGCTCGCTGCTGGGCGGGTGCGACTGGCTGGGCTCGAAAGCCGCACCCGGCGTTGCCGGCAACGCGTTCGACCCCGTCAACCCCATGGCCCCCCGCATGCCGCACTTCGCCCCGAAGGCGCGGGCCGTCATCTACCTCCACATGGCCGGCGCACCGTCGCAGCTCGAGCTGTTCGACTACAAACCCGAACTGCAGCGACTCGACGGGCAGCAATGCCCCGAGTCCTTCCTCCAGGGCAAAAAGTTCGCCTTCATCCGCGGGGTGCCCAAGCTGCTGGGCACCCAGGCCGAATTCCGACAGCATGGGCAGAGCGGCCTCTGGGTCTCCGACCTCCTCCCCCATTTCCAGACCGTCGCCGACGAGGTCACCATCGTCAAGACCGTCACCACCGACCAGTTCAACCACGGCCCGGCACAACTCCTCATGCATTGCGGCTCCCCACGCCTCGGCCGCCCCAGCATGGGCGCCTGGGTGACCTACGGCCTCGGCTCAGAGAACAGCAACCTGCCCGGCTTCATCGTGCTCACGTCGGGCGGCAAGAACCCCGACGCCGGCAAGAGCGTCTGGGGCAGCGGGTTCCTGCCCTCCGTCTACCAGGGCGTCCACTGCCGCTCCGAAGGCGAACCCGTCCTCTTCCTGCAAGACCCCGAAGGGATGGACAGGGACCTTCGCAAAGCCTCCATCGACGCCATCAACGAAGTCAACCGCATCACCTACGACGAACTCGGCGACCCCGAGACCCTGTCCCGCATCTCGCAATACGAGATGGCCTTCAAGATGCAGATCGCCGTCCCCGAAGTGATGAACATTCGCGACGAACCCGCCCATGTCCACGAACTCTATGGATCCGACCCCGACGGGGCCTCCCTCGCCAACAACATCCTGCTGGCCCGGAAACTCGTCGAAAAAGGCGTCCGCTTCGTGCAGATCTTCGACTGGGGATGGGATACCCACGGCACCAGCCCCGACGGCGCCATCGACATCGGCCTGGTCAACAAATGCCGGAAGGTCGACCGGGCCATGACAGCCCTCCTCCTCGACCTCAAACAACGCGGACTGCTGGATGAAACCCTCGTGGTATGGGGCGGCGAATTCGGCCGTACCCCCATGCAGGAGAACCGGGAAGGGAAACAGAACCTCTTCAAAGGTCGCGACCACCACTCCGACGCCTTCAGCATCTGGATGGCCGGAGGCGGCATCCGCAAAGGCTTCTCCTACGGCGAGACCGACGAGATCGGCTATAACCCCGTCTCCGGCAAGGTCTCCGTCTACGATGTCCAGGCCACCCTCCTCCATCAACTCGGCTTCGACCACGAAAGACTGACCTACGACTTCCAGGGAAGACCGTTCCGGCTGACCGATGTCCATGGGTCGGTCATCCGTGATATCATCGCCTGACCCCCGCCTACCCACCCATGCGCACCTCCCGACGGACCTTTCTCTCCCAGGCAGCCCTCCTCTCCGCCAGCCTCGACAGCCTCGCCTTCGAAACACCGAAGCCGGCCCAGGGCTTCGCCCTCAAGGTCATGGCCACCAACTGGGGCTTCAAAGGCACCCTGTCCGACTTCTGCCGGAAGGCCAAAGAGACCGGCTACGACGGCATCGAAGTCTGGCTGCCCCCCGACCCGAAAGACCGGCCCACCCTGCTGGATGCCGTACAGGGCCAGGGACTCTCCCTCGGCCTCCTCTGCGGCTCAGGCGCCTCCGACCCGTCGACCCATTACAGCCAGTTTTCTCGGGCAGTGGCCGAGGCAACAGCCCTCAAACCCTTGTATGTCAACTGCCACTCGGGCAAGGACTACCATGGTCTCGAGCGTAACAAGGCATGCATGGACCTCACCGTGGACCTTTCAAAAGCCTCCGGCATCCCCATCTACCACGAGACCCACCGCGGAAGGGCCCTGTTCGCCGCACATGTCACCCGCGGTTTTGTCGAGCAGACACCCGGGTTGCGCCTCACCCTCGACATCTCCCACTGGTGCAATGTCCATGAAAGCCTGCTCGCCGACCAGCAGGAGACCCTGGACATCGTCCTGCCACGGGTCGACCATCTCCATGCCCGCGTCGGACACCCCGAAGGTCCACAGGTCAGCGACCCCCGCGCACCGGAATGGAAGAACGCCCTCGAAGCCCACCTCGGCTGGTGGGACCGCGTCGCCGCCCGAAAGCGACAGGAAGGCCGCCTGCTCACCATCCTGACGGAATTCGGCCCCCCGGACTACATGCAAACCCTTCCATATACCCGGCAACCCGTTGCCGACCAATGGGATATCAATGCCCATATGATGCAATTGCTGAGGAAGCGATATGCGTCATGACCTCCTCTTCGATGCGTTAAAAGCATAATGTAGATGTCGGCATTCCTTGGTCATTTTCATCCCGCATGGGTACACCTGCCCATCGGCATATTGTGTCTGGCCGTGCTGTTTGAATGGCTCGCGGTGCGGGAATCGTTCCGCCCACTGGCGCCGGCGGTCCGGCTGATGTATGGTGTGGGGGCTTTGTCGGCCATCCTGGCCTGTCTGACCGGCTACCTGCTGGCCGCCACAGGCGGGTACGACCCGGACACCCTGGAGCCGCATCGATGGGTAGGCGTCGGCATCGCGATCCTGGCCTCGGCCCGCTATCTGGCCGACCGGTCGGCCCGGTTCCGGGACTGGCCAGCCCGTCGGCGGGCGATCCCGGCAATGGCGTTGTTCGTGCTCGTCGCCGTTGGCGGACATCTCGGCGGTTCCCTCACCCATGGGTCCGGCTACCTCCTGGCGGAGGCACCCGACTGGCTGCGTCGGGCTTTCGGGGAGGCCGAGGCCGCGGTACCGCCGAGGCGGGTGGCGGACGTGCAGGAGGCCGGGGTGTACCCGGACCTCGTCGCAGGGATCCTCCAGGAGAAATGTACCGGATGCCATGGTTTGCAAAAGCAGAAGGGTGGCCTCCGGCTCGATGCCGAGGACCGGATTCTGCGGGGCGGCGAGAGCGGTGCGGTGCTGAAGGCGGGGGATCCCGGGAACAGCGAGCTGTTCAGAAGGGTCGTCCTGCCCTTGTCTGATGAGGACCACATGCCTCCCAAGGAAAAGCCTCAGTTGACACCGGCGGAGACGGCCCTGCTCGAATGGTGGATCCGCAACGGCCATGACTTCCGACGGAAGGCCCGGGAGTTGCCGCAGACGGAACCGATCCGGCAGATGCTGGCAACCTTCGCCGTCGTCGGCGGCCCTACGGCCCCGGCATCCGACGTTCCCGACGCCGAGGTGGAAGCCGCATCCGAGACAACGTTGCAGTCGCTACGCTCCCTGGGCGTGGTGGTGATGCCGGTCGACCCCTCGAGACCCTATCTCAGGGTAGGCTTCCAGAACATCACCCGCCCGGCGGATTCCATCCTCACGCTGCTGGCCGGGATCCGGGAGCAGGTCCTATGGCTCGACCTGCAGTGGACCGACCTCGGCGATGCGGCTGCCCGCAACCTGTCATCCTTCCCCAACCTGCGCCGGCTCAATCTGTCCCATACCCGGGTCACGGACGCCATGCTCGCATCGCTCTCGCAGCAGCAGGACTTGCAATACCTCAACCTGACGGGGACGGGCGTCACGTCGGCAGGCATCCGCAGCCTGGCCCCGCTGCCAAAGCTCGGGCGGGTCTATCTGTTCGGGTCAGTGGTGCGGTCCGAAGAAGTGCCGGCCCTGGCGAAGCTGCTGCCAGGTACGGTGTTCGACACGGGCGGCTACCGCCTGCCGGTACTGGCGGGGGACACCTCCGAACTGCAGGCCCCGCCGAAGAAGAACTGAGGGCGGTTCAGCGCAGCGAGCGCTGGTAATCGGTGAGCAGGGCGATCTGGTTGCGGGCGCGGACGAGGTTCTGGCCGGGGTATGCCGCGCCGTAATAGACGTCGCCGTTGAGGTGGTCGGTCAGGAATCGGAGAGCCTGCATGTAGATCATGAATTCACCGGCATAGTCGAGCATCCGGTGCTCGGCGTCCGACATCAGGTCGGCCATCCGTTCCAGATATCCTTCCCGGATGGCTTCCCGGAAGGGTCGACGGACATGGATGGAGGCGAAGTCGGCGGACTCCTCGTTGAGGGGCGACAGGTAGGTGCGGAACATGTCGCCGAGGTCGCTGACCGTATATCCGGCCATTACAGTGTCGAGGTCGATGACGCAGACGCCCCTGACCTGCTGGTCGAAGAGGACGTTGCTGATCTTCGTGTCGTGGTGGGTGACGCGGCGGCGGAAGGCCGGCTCCCGTCTGATGCGCTCGTAGGTGTCGACGATACCGGCCAGTTGCCGGAGTGTCTTCACCTCCGTCTCGCAGGATGCCATCCTGTCTGCCGGGGCCTCGTGCAGGGCGGTCATGAACTGCCGCCAGCGGAAGGAGAGGTCGTGGAAGGACGGGATGGTGTCACGAAGGGCGGATACATCCATCCCTTCGAATCGGGAGGTGAAGGTGCCGAACTGCAGGGCGGCCTCGAAGGCCTCTTCGGGCCGGGAGCAGACGTCGATGGCATGGGTGCCGGGCACGTAGGGGATGATACGCCACCAGGCGTCGTCGGGCCTCGCGTACGGACGACCGTCGCGGGTGGCCATGGGCAGGGGGAGCAGGTAGTCGGGGTGATGCCGGGCGAGATGCGTACCGAGCAGGGCCAGGTTGGCTGCGATGTCGGGCGGCTGGCGGAAGACGGCGTCGTTGACGCGTTGGAGGATGAAGGCGGGGTTCCCAAGGGTATCCTCCACCAGCAGGGTGGCATGGATCAGTCCCGTGCCGAAGGCGCGTACGGTATGCGAGCCGGCGGGGATCCCGTAGGCGGGCAGGATGGTCCGGGAGATGGCTTGAAGGTCCATGTCGGTCAGTACAGCAGGCGCACCTTGAGGGTCTCCTTGACGTCCTTGAGGAGTTTGGCGGCGTCGGATGACAGTTTGGTGTCGATGTCCAGCACCACATAGCCGATCTCGTCGTTGGTCTTCAGGTATTGACCGAGGATGTTGATATGGTTTTTGGACAGGCGCGTGTTGATCTCGGAGAGGACGCCCGGCACGTTGCGATGGATGTGGAGGATGCGGTGGGCGCCTTCCTGCGGGGGCAGGCTCAAGGGCGGAATACTGTGGGAGCCTGTGGAGGCGCCCATCTCCAGGTATTGCAGGAGCTTTGCGCTGACATCGACGCCGATATTCTGCTGGGCCTCCTCGGTCGACCCGCCGATGTGCGGCGTGAGGATGACGTTGGGCATGTTCTGGAGGGGCGTCTCGAAGCGGTCGCCGTTCTTTTCGGGCTCCCAGGGGAAGACGTCGATGGCGGCGCCGGAGACAAGGCCCTCTTCCATGGCGGTCCGTAGCGCTTGGAGGTCCACCACCTCCCCCCTGGCCAGGTTGAGGAGGATGGCTCCCGGCCTGACATGCTTGAGGATGGATTTGTTGATCAGATTCCGGGTCTGTGGCGTCTCCGGGACGTGCAGGGTGATGATGTCCGACTGGCCGACCAGGTCCTTGAGCGAGCGGCAGGCGGATGCGTTGCCGAGGGGCAGCCGGGTGACGATGTCATGGAAGACCACTTTCATCCCCAGGGCTTCGGCGAGGATGCTGACCTGAGTGCCGATATTGCCATAGCCGACGATGCCCATGGTTTTCCCACGCAATTCGTAGCTTCCACTCGACTCCTTCATCCAGACGCCCTGGTGCGCCGCCCGGTTCTTGTCGGGTATCCGGCGGATGAGCATGATGGAACACCCGAGCACCATCTCGGCCACGGAGCGGGTGTTGCTGTAAGGGGCGTTGAAGACGGCGACACCTTGCTGCATGGCCGCCCGCAGGTCGACCTGGTTGACGCCGATGCAGAAGCATCCGATGGCTTGCAACTTGGGGGCATGTCGGAGCACGCGTTCGATCACCTGTGTCTTGGAGCGGATGCCGAGGAGGTGGACGTCCTTCAGCTCTTCTATGAGGCGGTCTTCGCTCAACGCTCCGCTCACGCGGCGCACACCGGTATAGCCCGCCTCTGTCAGGATGCGGGAGGCCGACTCGCTGATGTTCTCGAGCAGCAGGATGCGGATCTTGTTCTTCGGATAGCTTGTGGCCTTCCTCTCCAGCATGTGGGTCCGGGGTCGTTTCAGGGCGAAAGTAATAACTTTGCCCCTCACTTCGAACCGGTCACCCCCCCCTCGTCCGCATGAAACAACTGCTGGTCACGCTGATGCTGCTGTCCGCCTGTCGGTCAACGACCGATGTGAAGGCCGTACGGCCGTCCGGCAAGCCCGCCGATGCCATGGGTGCCATGACCCGTGAGGAGCTGGAGGCACATCCGGCTTCCAAACGCATCCATGACGCTGCGCAATCCTTTTACCAAGGCACCCTGCTGCCCTCCGGCTTCAACGGAGGCATCCTGGTGGCGCACCGCGGCCGCATCGTCTTCGAGTCGTACGCCGGAAGGGAACGCCTCCACGCCGGCGACCCGATGGACACGTCGAGTGCATTGCACCTGGCCTCCGTCTCCAAGACCTTCACGGCGATGGCCGTGCTCAAACTCCAGGAACAGGGGCGCCTCGACATCGCTGACCCGGTGGCAAGCCACCTGCCGGGCTTCCCCTACCCCGACGTCCGGCTCGTCGACCTCCTCAATCACCGCAGCGGCATCCCCAACTACGTCCATTTCATCGAATCGCTCGGATGGGATACGCAGCGTGTACTCACCAACCGCGACCTCCTCGACGTCATCATCCAGCACCGTCACCGCATACCCGTACAGAAACCCGACCGGTTCTTCGAATACAGCAATACCAACTACGCCCTGCTCGCCCTCGTGATCGAACAGGCCGGAGGCATGCCCTATGCCGAATACCTCCGTCAGCACATCTTCCGACCCACCGGGATGAACAACACCTATGTCTTCTCGATGGACAAGGCCGACTACGCCGTCCCGTCCTTCGACCACCGGGGCAGACCCGAACGCATCACCTGGCTGGACGCGGTATACGGCGACAAGAACATCTACAGCACACCCCGCGACCTGCTCCGCTGGGACAGGGCCCTGGCCGACCACCGGCTCTTCCGGGCCGAGAGCCTGGAAGCCGCCTTCAAACCCTACAGTCACGAACGGCCCGGCGTCCGGAACTACGGTCTGGGGTGGCGCCTCCTCCGATTCCCGCAGGGCAGCCGGCTCATCTTCCATAACGGCTGGTGGCATGGCAACAATACCGTCTTCGGTCGGATGCCCGACGATTCGGCCACCGTCATCGTGCTCGGCAACAGATACAACAGGTCGATCTACAAGTCGCGCAGCATCTACGCCAGCATCCTGGGATTGCCACTGGGGTCCGACGACGACGAATGACCTGTGACCGGTCCTCATCATGCCGGCCGACGGACATACCGACCTTCAAGACGCCCGCGGGCTGTTCCGGCCCAGGCCCCCCGATGCCCACAAGGGCACCATGGGACACGCGGCCCTGATCGCCGGCTCCCATGGCATGCTCGGGGCCGCCATCCTGGCCGCCAGGGCCTGTTTGCGCAGCGGCGTCGGCAAGCTCACCTGCTTTGTGACGCCCACCGGCTATCCCATCCTCCAGTCTGCCGTACCCGAAGCGGTCTTCCAGGTGGGCGAACCCGCCCTGTTCGCCGAGGCGCTGGCGCCAGGCCGGTTTCAGTCGGTCGGCTTCGGTCCGGGCTGTGGCACCCATCCGGCCCACGACGCCATCCTGCGGGCCATCGCACGAAGCGGGTCAAGGGCCGTCCTCGACGCCGACGCCCTCAACCACATCGCCCGCAACGGGCCTTCCGCCTGGCAGGCCGAAGCACCGGACACCGTCATCACCCCCCATCCCGGCGAATACCGCCGACTCTTCGGCGAGGCATCCCTTCCGCAACGCATGGCCGTCGAACATCGGCTGCACCTCATCCTCAAAGGGCCCGGCACCCGCGTCTGCTCCCCCGGGAGCGACACCTTCGTCAACCGTTCGGGCAACCCCGGCATGGCCACGGCCGGGTCGGGCGACGTGCTCACCGGGCTGCTCACCGGACTCCTTGCCCGGGGCTACCCTACCCTGGATGCCTGCCGACTCGGCGTCTTCCTCCACGGACTCGCCGGAGACATCGCCGCCGAACGCCTCGGACAGGAATCCCTCATCGCCTCAGACATCGTCGACAACCTCCCCCTGGCCTTCCAACGTGTAGCTGATAGGCATCAAATAGGCCGGGGAATATGATTTTCCAACGAATGCGTTAAATTTGCCGCCTCGCCGAAACGAATCATCGTCAAACGATTTGGATAACCACACCTACTGCTTATGAACATCCTGCTGTATCTGGTCCCTGTGATGGGAGCTATGGGGCTGTTGTACACCCTGGTGAAATTCAACTGGGTATCGCGTCAAGACGCCGGGAATGACCGGATGAAGGAGATCAGCACCTACATTGCCGAGGGTGCCATGGCCTTCCTGAAAGCCGAATGGCGCATCCTCACCTATTTCGTGGCCATCGTCGCCCTGCTGCTGGCCGTCATGGCCACGGCCAATCCGGCCTCGCACTGGTCCATCGCCGTGGCCTTCGTCATTGGCGCCGTCTTCAGCGCCACCGCCGGGTACATCGGCATGAAGGTGGCCACCCGCGCCAACGTGCGCACGGCCAACGCCGCCCGCACCAGCCTGTCGCGCGCGCTCGAGGTATCCTTCACCGGCGGTGCCGTGATGGGTCTCGGTGTCGCCGGCCTCGCCGTGCTGGGCCTGGGTGGACTGTTCATCATCCTCAAGGCCGTCTTCGCCACCGAGGCCGCCGTCAATTCGGAGGAGATGCTCCGCACCATCGAAGTGCTCACCGGCTTCTCGCTGGGCGCAGAGAGCATCGCACTCTTCGCACGCGTGGGTGGCGGCATCTACACCAAGGCCGCCGACGTCGGTGCCGACCTGGTCGGCAAGGTCGAAGCGGGCATCCCGGAGGATGATCCCCGGAATCCCGCCACCATCGCCGACAACGTCGGCGATAACGTCGGTGACGTGGCCGGCATGGGCGCCGACCTGTTCGGTTCCTACGTCGCCACCGTACTCGCCACCATGGTCCTCGGCCAGGAGACCATCTCCAACGACAGTTACGGCGGGCTCGCCCCCATCCTCCTGCCCATGCTCATCGCCGGCGTCGGCATCCTCTTCTCGATCGTGGGCACCTGGTTCGTCAAGGTGAGCGATACGGCGGGGATCAGCACCCATAACGTGCAGAAAGCCCTCAACATGGGCAACTGGGGCTCCATCGTCCTCACCGCCATCGCCTCCGTCGGCATCGTTCAGTTCCTCCTCCCGGAGACGATGATGCTGCGAGGGGCCGAATTCACCAAGTGGGGCGTCCTCGGCGCCATCGGCGTAGGCCTGCTGGTGGGCACCCTCATGAGCATCATCACCGAATATTACACGGCCATGGGCAAGCGCCCTGTGCTGAGCATCGTACGCCAGTCCGGCACCGGCCATGCCACCAACGTCATCGGCGGACTCGCCATCGGCATGGAATCGACCTTCCTGCCCATCCTCGTCCTGGCCGCCGGCATCTGGGGTTCCTTTGAATGCGCCGGCCTCTACGGCGTCTCCATCGCCGCCGCCGGCATGATGGCGACCACCGCCATGCAGCTCGCCATCGACGCCTTCGGACCCATCGCCGACAACGCCGGCGGTATCGCCGAGATGAGCGAACTGCCCAAGGAGGTACGGGAAAAGACCGACGTGCTCGACGCCGTAGGCAACACCACCGCCGCCACCGGCAAGGGCTTTGCCATCGCCTCCGCCGCCCTCACCGCCCTGGCCCTCTTCGCCGCCTTCGTCGGCGTCGCCGGCATCGACGGCATCGACATCTACAAGGCCAAGGTCCTCGCCTCCCTCTTCGTAGGCGGCATGATCCCCTTCATCTTCTCCTCCCTCGCCATCCGCGCCGTCGGCGAAGCCGCCATGGCCATGGTCGAAGAGGTCCGCCGCCAGTTCCGGACCATCCCCGGCATCATGGAAGGCAAGGGCAAGCCCGAATACGACAAATGCGTGGCCATCTCCACCGAGGCATCCATCAAGAAGATGATGCTCCCGGGTGCCATCGCCATCGCCTCGCCCCTCATCATGGGCTTCCTGCTGGGCCCCGAAGCCCTCGGCGGCTTCCTGGCAGGCGCCACCGTCAGCGGCGTCCTCATGGGCATGTTCCAGAACAACGCCGGCGGCGCCTGGGACAACGCCAAGAAATCCTTCGAGAAAGGCGTCGAGATCAACGGCGAAGTCTACTACAAAAAGTCCGAACCCCACAAGGCCTCCGTCACCGGCGATACCGTCGGCGACCCCTTCAAGGACACCTCCGGCCCCTCGATGAACATCCTCATCAAACTGATGTCCATCGTCTCCCTCGTCATCGCCCCCACCCTCCGCCAGATGAACGACGGCCATCCGGCCGCCGCACACGCCGGAACACACGCCCCGGCGGTCGTCATCAAGGACGTGACCATCGTCGAAACGCAGGCCGACCCCACCGACCCGGCCCTCGAGCAGAAACTCATCGACCGCCTGCGGGCCGACGGACATATCCAGGGCAACGACTTCACCGTACGCTTCGACAAGGGCGTCCTCAAGGTCAACGACCAGGAAGTGCCGGTGGAGAAGTACGCCGACCTCCTCAAGGAAGGCATGACCTTCGAAGTACGCATGAAAGGGAAACAGGACTGACCTCCCCCCCCACGGGGCGTCACCCAACGAAAACGCCCGACATCAATGCAGATGTCGGGCGTTTCGCTTGTCGGGGGTCGAGCGCCCGTTCAGGCCTCCGCTTCCGGTTCGTCCATCAGCAGCTGGCGGGCCTTGGCGATGTCTTCCTGCTGGCGGGCATCAGGACGGGGATACGCCAGTTTCAGGCGGTCGAACTGCCGGTGGATGATGGCGGCGATGGAGAGTCGGGCGAACCATTTGTCGTCGGCGGGGATCACGAACCAGGGAGCATGGGGCTGTGCCGTCTCCCGGATCATATCGTCGTAGGCAGCCATGAACCGATCCCAGTCGGCCCGCGCCTTCAGGTCGCCGATGGAGAACTTCCAGTTCTTCGAAGGGTCGTCGATGCGTTCCAGCAACCGCCGCTTCTGCTCCTTACGGGAGACATGGAGCATGAACTTGAGGACGAGGGTGCCGTTCTCGTGGAGATTCTTCTCGAAGCGCCGGATCTGACGGAACCTCCGTTCCCAGAACGCCTTGCCGATGTCGGCCACGCTCTCGATGCCGGGCAGGTTCTCGTTGAGGATGTATTCCGGATAGACGCGGGTGACGAGGACGTTCTCGTAGTGCGAGCGGTTGAAGATGCCGATCTCACCGCGGGCCGGCAGGGCCAGGCAATGCCTCCAGAGGTAGTCGTGGTCGAGTTCGGCGGGGCTCGGGGCCTTGAAGCTGGTGACGCGGACGCCCTGCGGGTTCAGTCCGCTCATGACATGTCGGATCACCCCGTCCTTGCCGGCCGCATCCATCGCCTGGATGACGATCAGCACGCTATGCTGGTCGTGGGCGTAGAGTTTGTCCTGCATCTCGGCGAGTTGTCGGATGCCGTCGACGAGCAGGGCCTCGCCCTCTTCGCGGGAGACCGTCTTGTGGTCGTAGTCGGTATCGAAATGCCGGAGTTTGAAGGCCTTGCCGTCCTTCACTTCGAGGGTGTCGATGTATTTGGCGATCTTTCTGAAGGACATGCTGTGGCGGGTGTCGGTTTGCCGATCGAGGGCGGGAGGCCGTTTACCAGACGTTGCGGGGGCAGGTATCGCCGTAGGCGTTGTTCAGCAGGAAGCCGATGACGACCTCGTGGGTGCCGCGCTGCATCATCCCGAGCATGTAGCGGGTACGGCTGATATCGTACGAGTAGCTGACGTTGAAGGTGTTGGAAACGTTGATGCCGGCCATGGCGGAGAAGCCCTCGGTGATGCGGGCATTGCCGCCCACCCATAGCAGGTCGCGGTATTGGGCCTTGAGGTTGACGTCTACGAAGACGGGCATGGAGGGGATGTAGCGGGCCATGGCGGAGGGGAGCAGGGATATGTCCTCCGAGAGTTGGAACCGGTAGCCGGCGGTCGTCAGGAGATGGGGGACGAGTGTGGAGCGGTAGAGGGCGTTGTCGACCAGGCTGACGCGGGTGGGGATGATCTGCTGTGCGGAGACCCCCACGAAGTAGTTGGACCCGTAGAGCCAGAGTCCGGCGTTGAGGTCGGGCTTCAACATACGGATCTCGCTGGTACCCTGTCCGATGGCGGGATCTATCGGGTTGGCGAGTTCTATCTTGCTGCGGTCGACGCTGACGTTCAGGATGCCGGCCCCGAAGCCGGCCGCCAGCGTCGTGCGGATGCCGAGCGGGAGGTGGTAGGCGTAGGTGACGGTGCCGCTGAACCGGTTGATGTAGCCGGTGCGGTAGTTCATCATCTGAACGCCGATGCCGTGGTGGGCGGGTGCCGCCTGGTAGTCGAGCCAGTACTGGCGTCCACGGGGGTTCTCGCCTTTCATGCCGAAGGAGGTGGCGTTGGTGGTGTAGTCCTTCTTCCCGAGGGGGGCATGGATGGTCGCATAGTGGGTCGTCGGGGCGCCGTCGATGCCGACCCATTGGTTCCGGACGCTCAACTTCACATCCATGTAGTTCTCGATCCCGGTGATGGCGGGGTTGAGGATGTAGTTGTTGAGGATGTACTGCGTGTAGTGGGGACGCTGCTGCGCGCCTGCGGGGCCGCAGAGGGCCAGGATGAAGAGGGATGAGACAACGGCGTTACGCATCTGGGGCTTGTTGGGGAAACGACGCGGGGCACCGCCACGGGCAGGCGGGTTCGGCGATCCTTTCCGGTTTGAAGGTACGAAAGACTGCGGCATCGGAGGGTATCGAAGGCATCCCCTGCGCAGAGATAACGTGAAGGGATGGCTCATCGGTATATGGTTACGTATCCCGCCATGCGGGGACGTTCGTTCTTAGGGTCGATCACATAGTAGTAGGTCCCGGTGGGCAGGGCTCTGCCCTGCCAGGTGCCGTCCCAGGGCACGGTATAGCCCACCTGTCGATATAGCAGCGTACCGGTGGTGGCGTACACTTCCACGATGGCACCGGGATATCGTTCGAGGTGTCGGATGACCCAGGTGTCGTTATAGCCATCGCCATTGGGGGTGAAGGTATTGGGGACGACCGGCTTGAGGAGCACCAGGATCAGCATCTCGTCGGCGGCGGTGCATCCGTCTGCCGATGTCACGGTCAGCCGGTAGCGGAAGTCTTCCGCGGGGGAGGCGCGCGGTGTGAGCGTCGATGGGTCGCTCAATCCGGACGGTGGCGTCCACAGGTATTGGAGTCGGTTACCGGAGGCCGTGGCCCCGATGCGGAGCGAGTCGCCCTCGAGCAGGGAACGGTCGGGGCCCGCATCCACCCGGGGGGTGGGCAATACCTGGATGTTCCGCTCCCGGAAGGCGACACATCCGGCCAGGGTGGTGTAGGTGAATCGGACCGTATGGGTACCCACGCCGGCCGTGCCGGGCTGGAAGTTACCCCCGCTCACGCCGGGACCGGTATAGAGCCCCGTCCCCGGCAGCCCGGCACTGTCGCGCGCCACCGACAGGCGGAAGGCCGGGATCTCCTGACAGACCGGAGCGAGGGAGTCGAAGCCCAGCTGGGGGCTGGCGTTGAGGACGATGGGCTGGGACACCTCGTCCGAACAGCTGATGCCGGAATAGGCGACCATCCGTATGCGGAAGCTCCGTGTGGCCGGCGATCCGAAATCGGCATACCGCTTCCGATAGACCTTGCCGACAGCGGGTTGCTCGTCGACAGTGGTGTCCGACAGGTTGTTGTCGGCATCCCAGTAGATGATGGTCCTCGTGATCCGGCCGAAGTCGACCGTGGAATTGTCCCGCACCCGCACGTCCTCATTGGAGCACAGGGGCCCCGTGTTGGCGATGGTGAAGGCCGCATCCGGGATCGCCCCGTTGACGGTGAACACCTTTTCGACGGTGTCGCGGCAGCCGTTGGCGGAGGTGACCACCAGGGCTACCGGGTAGTTCCCGACGGCAGGCACTGTGAAGGCGGGGTTTTTCAGGGTCGAGACCGTGCCGGTGAAGCCGAAGCCCCACCGGTAGGTGAAGCCGGACGCCGTACCGTCGGCGATGTGGCTGGAATCGATGAACAGGGCGGTGGCGTCGTTGACACAGACCTCGGGAACGATGAAATCCGCCTCTGGCTTGGGATGCACGCGGACCGTCCGGCGGAGGGTGTCGCTCAGGCATCCGGTCTGGGTGCGGACCGCCAGGGTGAGGCGGACATCACCAGCCGTGGGGAACTGGAGGACCCTCGGCTGCGGCGTGGTCAGGGAATCGACCGCTGCACCGCCCGTTCCCCAGTACCAGCGCACCAGCGTCTCGCCCAGCGGCTGGCTGTCATCCGTAAGGGTGAAGGGGAGTCCCTCGCACAACGGCTGCGAGAGCGTAAAGCCGGCCAGTGGGCGTTCGGAGAGGTCGACGGTCCGCGTGAGGGTGTCGGACACGCATCCCACGTCGGTGACCGCCGCCAGTCTGAGGGTCTTCGTCCCGCGGGAAGTGAACCGTACAGCGGGGTTCTGGGGGCCGAAGGCATATCCGGACCCGGTATCCCATATCCACTTGGTGATGGCCCGGCCACCGGTGTTGCCCGTCTTGTCGGTGAGCTGTACGGGATCGGCGAAACAACCCGTCGTGGCGATGTCGAAGGCTGCCGTGGGGCGTTCGAAGACCTCGAGGTCGTAGTCGATGTCCTGGAAGTTGCCACAACCGTCGGGGGTGGGGTTGTTGGTGGTGACCCGGATGGGCAGTATCCCCAGGTTGGTGGTGATGAGGCTCTTGCGGAGGGTGTAGCGATAGCGGACGCGTCCGTCCTGCACCCAGACGGAGTCGGCCACGGGCGAGAGGATGGTCGTGTCGAGGGCGATGGCGGGGGCCGTCCAGCGGATCTGGGTGGGCTGGTAGGTGAGCTGGATGGCGAGTCCGAAGGGCGAGTTGCGACAGGCGGCGGGGAAGTTGATGGTGCTCAGCAGGTTGCTGACCTGTATCGACTGGGAGAGGTCGCGCACATTGGTGCCCGCATTATACCCGTAGGACTCAACGCTGCCATAGCCATAGGCGATGGCGATGAACGGCGAGTCGGCCACCAGGTTCTGTACCGGGTTGGTGAGCGAGAGGTTGCTGACATTTTCCTGGAGGTAGGAATAGGCCGTGCCCGGTATCGCCACGAAATTCCCGGAAGGCGTGCTGCCGTTGATCCGGAAACTCGACGACTGGGCGGTCTTGATGATGATGTTGAGGAAGCTCTGCGTTACGTTGCTCTGGTTCGGCGGCACCCAGTTCTGCCGGGCGGAGAAGACGGTGATGTTGTTGATCGTCTGCTCGATGGGGTTGATGACCACCATCTCGGGGTCGCTCGGGAAAGGGCAGCTGGGCGGATTGGTCTGGTAGCAGTTGGCCGGATTCCGGGGGTCGCAGGACATGCTGGTCATGTACTGCACCACCGAGATGGGCCCGCTTTCGGACTCGATCAGCAAGGGATTGCCCGACTTGATCTCGTAGAAGCCGTTGGGTGAGAGTCCCGTGAGGAGCGTCCGCACGCCGGACTGGGTGACGAAGACGCGGGGGTTGGGCTCGTTGACGAAGACCCTGACGATGTCGTAGGGTTTGGTGATGAACGGCGCGGTCAGGAATGTCCTGCCCCAGGACCTGACGGGGAACAGTTGCTGGAAGAGGTTGTCGCCTCCGGTGGCCCCGGCGCAGTCGAAGGCCGACCAGGTGCTCGCCGAGAATACGGCGATGGGCTTGCAGCTCCCCCCGGCGGAGGCGATCGAGCGCACCCTCGTGCCCGAGATGTCGGCATCCTTCTCGAACTGGATCTGGTAGACGTCGCCGGGGTTGTTGATGGTGGCGCGGATGGTGTCGCCGGCGGCCCGATTGCCATTGCGGCTCCTCGCCACCGTGATGATCTCGATGGTCGTGGCCGGCTCGGGCGCCACCACCGTGACCTCGGCGAAGCCGCTGTTGGTGCCGCTGGCCCCCACACTCCGGTAGCTGGGCACGACGTATTCGCGGCCGAGTACCGTCACCGGCAGGATCATCGAGGCACCCGACCGGGCCGCGTTGATGATGTGCGCATACACCACGACGGGCTGGTCGGCCGTGACCTGTATCCCCGCATTGGTCTGGATGCCTTCGGAAAGGGTCTGCACGATGCCCAGGTTGGAGGCGTCCGCCGTCGACCCCGAACCAATGAACCTGCGGGTCACCGTGTTCGCCGTGACGGTGAAGGGGACGTTGCGGGAACCTACCCGGATATTGCCCGTAGCATTCACGTCGGATGTGATGTATATGCCCATGACCGAATTGGTGCCGTCCACATGGTCGGGATAGGCGAGCCAGAAATTCCGCCCCTTATTGGAAAAATCCTGAGCCAAGGCCGTCAGGGGACCCAGCAGCCACAAGAGCACAACCACATGCTTCCGAAGGATGTGCAGAAAACGCCTGCAGGAAGACATGAGTTCACCGCGATCGCCCGAGGCCATCCACTTCGTCATCGTTGCTAAATGTTTCTCAAAATTGATGCCAAGCCGGCTCATAGGCCCAGCAGCCCGAGCCGCGACCTTCCAGCACACATGACAAAATCAAGGATGCTGAGGTTGGGAAGAAAGCCGGTTTTCTCGAAAAACACCTGGGTATAGGGCCCGCACGATGCATATTCCCGATAATTCCGCGGCGTGATCGCGTCCCGGAGGCCCGGCGCATCCGGTATGGACACATTCCTCCGTTCCAACCCTTCCAGTCCCAGTGCCGCATCCACCCATTCGAGGCATGCCAGGTTCCATGCCATCAAACGCCCCGCAGGGGCGCGGAAGAGCGCTTCCAGCCGGTCGGCATGATGGAAGAACCAGGGCGACCGGCCATATGCCGAGGCGATGGACTTCCAATGGCGGGCCCGCCAATCGCCCCCCTCGCAGATCATCACGTCGCGATACGGCAGACGCACCCCCCTCCCACCCTCGACAGGGATGCTCAGGGTCAAGGGGCCGTTGGCCGCTGCTATGATGCAGCGGTTCCGAAAACTCATCCGGCGGAAGGGCTCGTCACCGCGGGTATCGAATCCCGGCCCCCGGATACTGGAGACGTAGGCGGCAATGCTGGGGAAATACTGCAGTTCGGTCATGGTGGGTGCCTGTCGCGTCGGTGCCGTCAAATTACTGTTTCGTTCTGCGTAACTTGCTTCATGACCCATCGATTCCCCGGCAAGCGGGGTGACATGCCGTATCCGCGTTGGCGATCAGACCTCCGCAGTGCCCTCCTCCTTCTGCTCATGCCGGGCATGATGTCGGCCTGTCGCGCCATCCGCATCGAAGAGCCCCGGTTCCTGGGTCTGCGCGATGTCAGAACGCCTTCGCTGGGGCTACGCGAGAGCCGCCTGTCGGCCACTCTCGATTACATCAACCCGAACCGCTTCTCCCTGGGATTGGAAGCCATGGAGCTGGACGTCCGTGTCTTCGACACCCCGTTGGGCCGGGCGGGACTCAGCACACCGGTGCGCATCCCTGCCCGCGACACCTTTTCCATCCCCGTCTCCCTGGATGTCGACATGCGGAAACTCCTTTCCAATGCCGTGACGCTCGGCTTCAACCGCGAATGGGATATCCGGCTGGATGGCCGTGTCGTGTTCCGAAAGGGGTTACTCCGATTGCAGGTGCCCATCCGACAGCTGACGCGGCAGCGGGTCAGATGATCCTGCCGAGGGGTCAGTTGCGCTTGTGCGTTCCCCCATCCTCCGGCTTCTTGCAGGGGGTGGGCAGCTTCCGATAGGCATCCTCCTCGGCCGTGACATCGTCCGCATCATACCCGGCGTTGGCGATGGCCGTCTTGATGTTCTCGATATTCGTCCGGTCCTTCAGGTAGCTCACCATCGCATAGCGGCTCTTGGGATAGGCGACGAACTTGACCACACCCTCCTCGAACTTCAGGACATCCTCCACCCGCATCCGGCAGTCTTCACACTGCATGCCGGGGATGTTGATCCTCACGGAGACGGCGCGCTGTTGCTGTGCAACGACGCCAAAGCCGAAGGCGGCGGCGAGCAGCAGGGTGAGGGTGATCTTTTTCATGTTTGTACGTTGTCGGGTTGGGTTCATGCGCCCGTCCATGCTGCGGGGTCCTTCCTCCACTCCATCAAAATCCGTACCTGTTCGTCGGTCACCATCCCCTTTTCGCGGGCCAGCCCGATCAGGCAGGGATAGTCGGTGAGCGAAACATAGGGTACCGACCGACCGGCGAAGGCCGCCGCCGCCTCGGGAAATCCGTAGTTGAAGAGGGAGACCATGCCCACCACCTCCGATCCGGCCGCGCGCAGCACATCGACAACCTGAAGGCTGCTCTTGCCCGTCGAGACCAGGTCCTCGACGACGAGGACCTTCTGTCCGGGCCGGACATCCCCTTCGATCTGGTTGCCGAGCCCGTGCGCCTTGGGCTGCGGACGGACATAGGCGAAAGGAAGCTTCAGCTGGTCAGCCGCCAGGGCACCCCAGGCGATGCCCGCCGTGGCGACACCCGCCAGCAGCCCGGCGTCGGGAAACCGCTCGAAGATGAGGTTGCACAACTCGCTCTTGATGAACTCCCGCTGATGGGGGAATCCGAGTATCTTGCGGTTGTCGCAGTAGATGGGACTCCGCCAGCCGGAGGCCCAGGTGAAGGGCTCCGACGGCTGAAAGCGAACGGCACCCACCTGCAACAGCTTTTCCGCGACCGCCTTTTCATTCGTCATGACACAAAGTTCCCCCCCTTTGGCGAAACCGTAAAATCCGTGTTCATGCCCATCCGCATCCATATCGGCCCACACCCGCTGTGGCTGGCCGACCGGCCCGACGAGACGCCCGACAGCCGGATGTCCACACAGGGCAGCCGACTTGTCGTCCATCCCCATCCGGCCGACCTCGACACCATCCTGCAGTCCCTGGACGACGCAGCGCCTCAACTCGTGATGCTGACCGGTACGGCGCCGGAGGAGCTCCTCAGGTCCCTGCAAGCCCGCTTCACCTGCATCGACGCGGCAGGCGGCGTGGTGGTCGACCCGCAGGGGCGCTTTCTACTGATCCACCGCAGGGGGCACTGGGACCTCCCGAAAGGCAAACTCGACGAAGGCGAGCAACTCGAAGCCTGCGCGCTGCGCGAAGTGACGGAAGAGACGGGGCTCCACTCGATCCGCTCCCAGGGGTATCTGACAACCACCTACCATGTGTACGGGCAGGATGGCCAGCCCTGCCTGAAGGCATCCCACTGGTACCGCATGGCGTTCTTTGGAACGGAAAAGGCGGTGCCGCAGACGGAGGAGGACATCGAACGCATCGAATGGCTGACGCGCGAAGAGGTGGCGGAGAGGCTCCCCGGGGCCTATGCCTCGATTCGCGAGGTGATGGCGGCCTGCGGCGTCAGTCCTGCCGGGGCTTGGGGATGATGGCGACGGTGAGCCGGCTGATGCAGGTGGCGCGGCCTTTGTCGTCGTGCAGGCGGATGTCCCAGACATGTGTGGTGCGCCCCAGGTGCACCGGCCGGCAGACGGCCGTGACAAATCCGTCCGACACGGACCGGAGGTGGTTGGCATTGACTTCGAGCCCGACGGGCATGCGGTCCCCGTGACCGACGACCAGGTGGGAGGCCACACTCCCCAGTGTTTCGGCGAGGACGACGGAGGCGCCCCCATGCAGGATGCCGAAGGGCTGTCGGGTCCGCTCGTCGACGGGCATGCGGGCTTCCAGTTCGTCCTCCCCCACCCGGGTGAATTCGATCCCCAGGTGGGTGCCCATGTGCGGGTGTGCGGGGAGGTTGAGCCGTTGCAGGTCGGGCGTCGTCTTCCAGATGGGCATCGTCAGGCGTTGGGGGGCATGAGGCGTCCTTCGCGGATGGACAGGGTGACGGCCTCGGGCAGGAACGGCGAGGCGTCGCCTCCGTTGCGGAGGATGTCGCGCACGATGGTGGAGGCCACGGAAGTGTAGATGGGTTCGCAGGTCAGGAAGATCGTCTCCAGTCCGGGGTCCAGGGCCCGGTTGGCGTCGGCGATCGTCTTCTCGTATTCGAAATCGCTCATGTAACGGATCCCGCGCAGGATGAAGCGGGCGCCGATCTTGCGGCAGTAGTCGACGGTGAGCCCTTCATAGACGGCCCCGCTGACGCGGGCGTCGTCCTGGAAGATGGTCTCTATCCAGCGTTTCCGCTGTTCCGGGCTGAACATGGGCGCCTTGCCGGCATTGGAGCCGATGGCGACCACGATGCGGTCGAAGAGGGGGAGGGCCCTCCTGACGACGTCCACATGACCGAGGGTGATGGGGTCGAAGGTGCCGGGGAATAGGCAGATGCGCTGCATCGTGGTGGTTGGGTGGGTGAAGGGGGTCAGGTCTTGCCGGACAGGAGGTAGAGGACGGCCATGCGGACGGCCACGCCGTTCTCCACCTGGTCGAGGATGAGGGAATGCCCGCTGTCGGCCACGTCGCTGTCGAGTTCGACACCGCGGTTGATGGGGCCGGGGTGCATGATGAGGATCGGCCGGCCGACCTCGTCGAGGAGCCTTCGGTTGATGCCATAGGCCAGGCTGTATTCGCGGAGGGTGGAGAAGAGCACCTGGTTCTGCCGTTCGAGCTGGATGCGGAGGACGTTGGCCACGTCGCACCACTGCAGCGCCTTGCGGACGTCGTGTTCGACGTGCACGCCGAAGGCCTCCGTCAGGTGCTTGGGGATGAGGGTCGGCGGCCCGGCCACCATGACCTCGGCACCCATGCGGACGAGCAGCTGTATATTGCTCATCGCCACGCGCGAATGCATGATGTCGCCGATGATGGCGACGCGACGCCCTTCAAGGCCTCCCAGCCGCTCACAGATGGAGAAAGCGTCCAGCAGGGCCTGCGTGGGATGCTCGTTGATGCCGTCGCCGGCGTTGATGATCGTGGCGGGGACATGCCGGGCCAGGAAATGGGGTGCCCCTGTGGCGCTGTGACGCATCACCACCATGTCGACCTTCATCGACAGGATGTTGTTGACGGTGTCGAGGAGGGTCTCACCCTTGGAGACCGAGGAACCGCTGGCGGTGAAGTTGATGGTGTCGGCGCTGAGCCTTTTCTCCGCGATCTCGAAGGAGATGCGGGTGCGGGTGGAATTCTCGTAGAAAAGGTTGACGATGGTGACGTCGCGGAGGGATGGCACCTTCTTGATGGGCCGCTGCAACACCTCCTTGAAACGCACGGCCGTGTCCAGGATCGTCCCGATGTCGGTTGCGGAAAGGTCCCGTATACCGAGGAGATGTCTGGTGCCGAGTTGCATCAGGTGGCGAAGTTAACCGTTAGGACCGATTCGCCGGCAAGATTTTACCGCCGCCGGTCGCGGCTCACAGGCTGTCATACAGGACGACGCGGGGCGCGCCCTCCCAGTAAAGCTTCACCTTCTGGGTCACGATGGAGTCTATGGACCGCCCGATGTAATCGGGATGGATGGGCAGCTGTCGGCTGTAGAGCCGGTCGACCACGACGCAGAGTTCCACCCGGGAGGGCCTCCCGTTGTCGAGCAAGGCGTCCAGGGCGGCCCGGATGGTACGACCGGTGTACAGCACATCGTCGATCAGGACGACCTTGCGCCCTTCGATGGGAAAAGGCAGCACGGTCTCGCTCGGCAGGTGTATGCGGTTGCGTACGTCATCGCGGTAGAAGGTGATGTCGAGCCGGCCGTAGTCGATGCGGAGGTCCGGATGCAACTGCCGCATATAGCCCACAATATAGTCGCTCACGGCGACGCCCCGCGGCTGGATGCCGATGAAACAGGTGTCCTGGAAGGGGTGGTGGTTCTCGATCAGCTGGTGCGTGAGGCGCTTGAGGGTGAGCTCCAACTGCGAGCTGTCCATGATGGTCCTTTGTTCCGGCATGACGGGCGGGTGGCTTTCAGGTCTAAGGCTCCTGCATGAACGGATAGCGGTAGTCTGTCGGCGGCTGGTAGGTCTCCTTGATGGTGCGTGCACTCAGCCAGCGGTAGAGGTTAAGCATGGAGCCGGCCTTGTCGTTCGTTCCCGAGGCCCTCGCGCCGCCGAAGGGCTGCTGGCCGACCACGGCTCCGGTGGGCTTGTCGTTGATGTAGAAGTTGCCGGCCGACTGCCGCAGGTGATCGGTGGCCCGCTCGATGGCCCGGCGGTCCTGCGCGAGGATGGAACCGGTCAGCGCATAGGGAGAGGTCCGGTCAAGCAATTCGAGCGTCTCTTCGAAGGCATCGGCCGGATAGACATGGATCGTGAGGACGGGACCGAAGATCTCCTCGCACATGGTGACATAGGCGGGGTCGCGCGTCTCGATGACGGTCGGTTCGATGTACCAGCCCCGGGTGTCGTCGCAACGGCCACCGGCAAGGATCTCGACCCCTTCGGCCTCACGGGCGGCATCGATGTAGGCGCGGATGCGGTCGAACGACCGTTTGTCGATCACCGCATTGACGAAGTTGGAGAAGTCCTCCACCGAGCCCATCCGGAAACTGCGCACCCCCTCGACAAGGCCCTGCCGGATGCGGTCCGCCAGGTTGGACGGAATGTAGGCCCGCGACGCTGCGGAGCATTTCTGCCCCTGGTATTCGAAGGCGCCTCGCAACAGGGCGGTGACCACCACGTCCGGGTCGGCACTCTCGTGCACCATGACGAAATCCTTACCCCCTGTCTCGCCCACGATGCGAGGGTAGCTGCGGTACATGCCCGTGCGGGCGCCGATGGTCTTCCACATCCCGTTGAAGACCTCGGTGGAACCGGTGAAATGCACGCCGGCGAAGTCGGGGTGCGAAAAACAGGCATCCCCCACTTCGGGACCGCTGGCGTACACCAGGTTGATCACCCCGTCCGGCAGCCCCGCCTCCCGGAGGATGCGCATGAACATCTGCGCGGAATAAACCTGGGTATTGGCACATTTCCAAACCACCACATTGCCGCAGAGGGCCGCCGAGGTGGGCAGGTTGGCCCCGATGGCGGTGAAGTTGAACGGCGTCACCGCCAGGACGAACCCCTCCAGCGGACGGTATTCCATCCGGTTGTGCACACCCGGGGAGCTGATGGGCTGCTGCCTGTAGATCTCGCTGAGGAAATGGACGTTGAAGCGTAGGAAGTCGATCGTCTCGCAGGCACTGTCGATCTCGGCCTGGTAGACGTTCTTGCTCTGCCCGAGCATCGTACAGCCGTTCATGTAAGGGCGATACTTGCCCGCGATCAGTTCCGCAGCCTTGAGGAACACTTGAGCCCGCGTCTCCCATGATGCTGACGCCCAATGGTTTCGGGCTTGCAGTGCAGCATCGATGGCATCGCGCACATGGCCTGCGTCGCCCACATGGAAGCGGCCGAGGAGATGGGAGGTCTCATGCGGGGGCCGGATCTCGGCGTAACGGCCTGTACGCACTTCGCGGCCGCCGATGTACATGGGGATGTCGAACTGTTTCGACTTCAGTTCGACGAGGACCTCCTTGAGCCTGCGTCGTTCCGGACTGCCGGGTGCGTAGGACAGGACGGGCTCGTTGGCGGGTGCCGTCAGGGGGAATGCACCAAGGTTCATGCGGCAGGGGTTTGTATCATTCAGAGGCGAGGTCCTTCTCCATCATGAGGAAGGCCTTGATGAACCCGTCGATCTCGCCGTCCATCACGGGCTGCAGGTTGCCGACCTCGTAGTCGGTGCGGTGGTCCTTGATCATCTTGTAGGGATGGAAGACATAGCTGCGGATCTGACTGCCCCATTCGATCTTCTTCTTGGATGCGTTGTTGGCGTTCTTGATGGCTTCGCGTTTCCGCATCTCCTCTTCGTAGAGCCGGCTGCGGAGCATCGCCATGGCCTTCTCCCGGTTCTCCCCCTGGGTGCGCGCCTGCTGGCATTCGACGATGATGCCGGAGGGCTTGTGCGTAAGACGCACGGCAGTCTCCACCTTGTTCACGTTCTGTCCGCCGGCACCACCGCTTCGGAAGAAGGCCCATTCGATGTCGGCAGGGTTCACTTCGATCTCGATGGTGTCGTCGATCAGCGGATAGACGTAGACGGAGGCGAAGGAAGTGTGTCGACGGGCATTGCTGTCGAAAGGGGAAATGCGTACGAGCCGGTGGACGCCGTTCTCGGCCTTCAGGAAACCATAGGCGAAGGGACCTTCGAACTGCAGGGTACAGGTCTTGATGCCTGCCCCGTCGCCATCCTGCCAGTCGAGCTCGCTGACGGACCACCCCTGCTTCTGGCCATACATCCGGTACATCCGGGCAAGCATCTCAGCCCAGTCCTGGCTTTCGGTGCCGCCGGCGCCGGAGTTGATCTGCAGGACGGCGGGCAGCTCGTCCTCGGGCTGGTTGAGTGTGCTCTTGAATTCGGCCTCGTCGAGACGCTGGTTTGCCAGGTCGCAGGCGGCCTTCACCTCTTCTTCCGAGCCCTCGCCCTGTTTCCAGAATTCGAAGAGCACGGCAAAATCCTCCACAGCCGATTCCGTGTCCTCGAAGAGACGGAGCCAGTACTCGTTCAACTTGATGTTCTTCAGCACTTCGGTGGCACGCTTGTTATCGTCCCAGAAGCCCGGAGAAAGGGAGAGTTGCCGATCCTCGCTAACCTTTATATGACGGTTGGCGACGTCAAAGAAACCTCCTCAGGACCAAGAGACGGTCCCTCATATCCTTAATGTGCTCCAATGTCATAGGGCGCAAAGGTAGGGATCGCCAACGGAAACACCCGCGAAAATTCAAAGGCAGCAGACCGGCTTCACGACGGCTGCAACTTTACCCGTCCGTTGTTGTTAGAGCAATCCCGGATCCCAGAACCCCCACCCATGGTACAGGCCTACAATTTTCTCGCATCTTGGCAGCTTTTCCCGGAGAAATGCGAATACGAATCCGGGGAACGGCCCCTGTCGGGCATCTGCCGTTTCCGCGCGGGGGAGGATGCCCGGGAGTTGCGCCTGGAGCTGAGCTGGGTGGACATCCGGCACTGCGCCTTCGAGTCGGTGATGCGGCTCATGCCGGACGGCCGCGAACACGAACTGGAGGACCACCCCCTGGCCGATGCCTCGCTATGCGCCTTCCCCGACGGCATCACCTTCGAGCACCGGCTGTTCCGGGGCGGGGAACAGGTCCTGCATGCCCGCTACGAGATCCAGCCGAACGGGTACCTGCGGGTGACGCAGCAAGGCCTGCGGGCTGACGGCTCGGCCTTCACCAACCAGGAATACTACCACAAGCAGCTGAGCGTGCTCCCCTATTCCGCATCGGTGGCCGGTGCCGTGATCCAGCCGACGGAGTCGGGCGTGATCCGGCATAAGTCGCTCACCGCCATGGAAGAGCAGACGAACATGCAACTCGAGCAGATCCGCCGGCAGATCGAGCTCCTGGCACTGCAGGCCCAGGAGATCCACCGCCGGAAGGAACTCTCCCAGATCATCTACGGCGCCCAGCTGAGCTTTCGCCCCGTCATCGGCCAGGTGTACCACCTGTACGAACGCAAGGACGGCAGCCACCTGCTATCGATGATCAGCCCCACGGAATGGGGTGCCGGCGGCGGTCCCTTCAAGAGATGCCTGGCGTCTGTCAAGCTCCTGGCCGACCATACCTGGACGGAGGTCGTCTGACCCGTTGACGGAAGGCGGGGATAAGAGAAAGGGCCGTCCGGATGTGGACGGCCCTTTTCGCGGCGGGTCAATATCTTCTCGTCACTTGACTTCTTCGAATTCGGCATCGGTGACATTCTCGGCGCCGGCGCCGGGTTTTTCCTGGGCCCCGGATGCACCCTGCGGTCCGGCCTGCTGGCTGGTGGCATTGTACATGTCCTGGCTGGCGGCCGTCCAGGCGTCGTTGAGCGACTTGGAAGCCGTTTCGATGGCGGCGAGGTCCTGTGACTGGTGGGCCTCCTTGAGCTGGCTGATGGCATTCTCGATGGTGGCCTTCTTGTCGGCCGGGAGCTTGTCGCCGAACTCCTTGAGTTGCTTTTCCGACTGGAAGGCGAGGCTGTCGGCCTGGTTGAGCTTGTCGATCCGCTCGCGCTCGGCCTTGTCGGTGGCCTCGTTGGCCCGGGCCTCGTTTTTCATCCGCTCGATCTCGTCCTTGGTGAGACCGCTGCCGGCCTCTATGCGGATCTTCTGTTCCTTGCCGGTGCCCTTGTCCTTGGCGCTGACGTTGAGGATGCCGTTGGCGTCGATGTCGAAGGTCACTTCGATCTGGGGAACGCCGCGGGGGGCGGGCGGGATGTTGTCGAGGTTGAAGATGCCGAGGGTCTTGTTCTGGTTGGCCATGGGGCGCTCACCCTGCAGCACGTGGATCTGCACGCCGGGCTGGTTGTCGGCGGCGGTGGAGAAGATCTCCGATTTGCGGGAGGGGATGGTGGTGTTCGAGGGGATCAGCACCGTCATGACACCGCCCATCGTTTCTATGCCGAGGCCGAGGGGGGTGACGTCGAGCAGCAGTACGTCCTTGACCTCACCGGTGAGGACGGCCCCCTGGACACCGGCGCCGATGGCGACGGCCTCGTCCGGGTTGACGCTCTTGTTGGGCTTGCGGCCGAAGAACTTCTCAACGATCTCCTGGACCTTGGGGATGCGGGTGGAGCCGCCCACCAGGATGACCTCGTTGATCTGTCCGGCCGCGATGCCCGCGTCCTTGAGGGCCTGCTCGCAGGGGCGGAGGCAGCGTTCGAAGAGGTCGTCCGCCAGGTTCTCGAACTTGGCGCGGCTGAGTTTCTTGACGAGGTGCTTGGGTACCCCGTCGACGGCGGTGATGTAGGGGAGGTTCACCTCGGTCTCCGAGGAGGACGAGAGCTCTATCTTGGCCTTTTCGGCGGCCTCCTTGAGGCGCTGCAGGGCCATGGGGTCCTTTCGCAGGTCGACGTTCTCCTCGCGGCGGAACTCCTCGGCCAGCCAGTCCATGATGACCTTGTCGAAGTCGTCACCACCCAGGTGGGTGTCGCCGTTGGTGGACTTCACCTCAAAGACGCCGTCGCCCAGTTCGAGGACGGAGATGTCGAAGGTGCCGCCACCCAGGTCGAACACGGCGATCTTGCTCTCCTCGTTCTTCTTGTCGAGGCCGTAGGCCAGGGCCGCCGCCGTGGGTTCGTTGATGATGCGCCGCACGTTGAGCCCGGCGATCTCACCGGCCTCCTTGGTGGCCTGGCGCTGTGCATCGTTGAAGTAGGCGGGTACGGTGACGACGGCTTCCGTGACCTCATGGCCGAGGTAGTCCTCGGCGATCTTCTTCATCTTCTGCAGCACCATGGCGCTGATCTCCTGCGGGGTGTAGAGCCGGCCGTCGATGTCGATGCGCACGGTGTTGTTGTCGCCCTGGGCCACCTTGTAGCTCCAGTGCTTGATCTCCTCCGTCACCTCGTCGAACCGACGTCCCATGAAGCGCTTCACGCTGGAGATGGTATTGATGGGGTTGGTGATGGCCTGACGCTTGGCCGGGTCACCCACTTTCCGCTCGCCGTTCTTCAGGAATGCGACCACCGAAGGCGTGGTCCGCCGACCTTCGTCGTTGGCGATCACGACAGGCTCGTTCGCTTCCATCACGGAAACGCAGCTGTTGGTCGTACCCAGGTCGATTCCGATGATCTTTCCCATATCTTTATCCGTTTGAAATACCCAAGCAATCAATCGCTGTGCCGACCGGGGAAAGGTGAAATCTTGTCAGTCGACCGACCGAAGTCAGGCCCGGAAGACCTGCGAAAAAGTCATGACGTTGCGGAAATCGCTGACAGAATGAACGACTGACGGGTCAGATGCGGGTGGCGCACAGGTGCCGGACGATCCGGTCGGCATGTTCCCGCGAGTTCTCGATGAACCATTTGTTGGTCTGCAGGCCACCGCAGATGACGCCAGCCAGGTAGAGGCCGGGCACGTTGGTCTCCATCGTGCCGGGATCGTGCTCGGGGGTGCGCATGGCATCGTCGCGCAGCCGTATCCCGCAGCGCTGCAGGAATGCGAAGTCTGGCAGGTAGCCGGTCATGGCGAGGACGAAGTCGTTCCCCAGGGTGATGATGCCCTGCGGGGTGAGCAGCTCGACCTCGGTCTCGCGGATGTCGGTGACCTCCGACTCGAAATAGGCCCTGATCTCGCCGCTTCGGATGCGGTTCTCGATGTCGGGACGGACCCAGTACTTGACGGATTCGCGGATGGCGGGCTCGCGGACGACCATCGTCACCTCGGCGCCCTTGCGCCAGGTCTCCAGCGCCACGTCAACGGCCGAGTTGGCGCCACCCACCACGAGGATGCGCTGCCCGAAATAGGGATGCGCCTCCCGGTAATAGTGGTGCACCTTCGGCAGCGACTCGCCCGAGACCCGCATGGGGTTGGGAATGTCATAGAAACCCGTGGCGATGACAACGGTCCGCGACCGCCATGTTCCCTTGGCCGTGACGGTCCGGAAGCCCCCCGCCTCGGGCTCCACCGCAAGCACCTCCTCGTAGAGCCTGAGGTTCAGGCGCCAATGCATCGCCACCCTCCGGTAGTATTCGAGGGCCTCGCTGCGGGTGGGCTTGGGCAGGTGGGAGACGAAAGGCACGTCGCCGATCTCCAGCCGGTCCGACGTGGAGAAGAAGGTCATGTTGAGGGGATAGTTGCCGATCGAGTTGACGAGCACCCCCCTGTCGAGGATGACATGGCTGAGGCCGGCGGCGGCACATCGTATGCCACAGTTCAGCCCGATGGGGCCCGCTCCGATCACCAGCATGTCGAGCACCCCGGGGTTTTCCATCATGTCAACGGACGGATTTCACCTTGAAGGTAAAGTACGACTGCGAAACGTAGCTGAAGCCGATGACGACGAAGGTGGTCACGATCTTCGCAGGGGTCGGGTACCAGCCCATCGCTTCGACGAAGGACTTCAGCAGGATGTAATTCAGCAGCAGGCTGATGGCGACGGTCAGGCTGTAGCGGAACAGCTGGATGCGCCCGGCGATCATCGAACCGCGGAAGACGACATATCGGTTCAGGCTGAACCCGATCGGGAAGGTGACGGCAAAGGCCAGCAGGAAGGCGGCGATATGGGGTCCGATGGTCAGGATGGGCAGCTGGAAGGGCTGCTTGCGGAAGACGAAGTTATAGCCGACGAAGAACAGGAAGATGTCGAGGAACGTGTTGGCCCCGCCACAGGCCGCGTAGCGGAATGTCATGGGGTTCATGACTGGGCGGAAGGGCGGGTAGAGCCGGTCCAGGACGGTATCGATGAAACGTATCATGATGGTTCGGGCGTTTCCCCACCGGGGGGCTCGAACCTGTCAAAGGCCATGCCCAGGGTGAGATGCTTCCGGCAGGGTGTCGCGCCGGTGGCGTGGTGTATGGACAGCATCGCCGGGTTGAAATCACCCACCCAGGAGAGCTCCAGCTCGCGATAATGGCCCAGGGCGAGCACATGGTCCCGCAGACGGGTGAAGAGGACCGACTCAAGTCCGCGGTTGCGACAGGCCCGGCGAGTCCCCATCACCACCGCCCGCATGCGCCGCGGCTTCTTCCAGATACGGTTCCAAAGGAACACCATTTTCCCACGAAAGTCAATGTCGCCCCGGACGCCGTCCATCCATTCGTTGGCGTCGGGCACGACGACGAGGAAGGAGGCCGGCACGCCGCCGACATAGGCGAAGAGCACCATGCGGGCATCCATCACGGGACGCATGGCGACGAACTGCCGGAGGACGGCATCCGCCGTCAGCGGGGTGAAGTCGGGCAAGTCGCCCCAGGCATCGTTATATACCTCGACGAGGTCGGCCGCGAAGGGCGCGGGGTCGGAGGCCTCCAGGTGCCGGACGGTCACGTCCCCGCGGGAGAGGGCTCGTGCCGCGATGCGCGAGAAACGCTCGGGAAAGGGCTTCGACACATCCAGCCGGTTGCTGAGCTGTTCGTAGCGGGTCTCGAAGCCGTAAGCCCGGAACAGCCGCAGATAGTAGGGCGGGTGATGATTCATCCCGTGGCAGGGCCGGTGGAATCCCTCCACCAGCAGGCCCCAGTACATCGCGTTCTCGCCGAAATTGACCGGCCCCATCATGGCCCGCATCCCCCTTTCCGACAGCCATCGGCGGGCCGCGTCGAAGAGCATCGCGGCAGCCCCCTCGTCGTCGATGCATTCGAAGAAGCCACATCCCCCCGTCGGCGGATCCATGCGGCCGCCCTTCCGGTCGTCGATGAATGCCGCGATGCGGCCCACCGCCTTTCCGGCCGCGTCTTCTAGTATCCAGCGGCAGATGCGCCCGTGCTGGTGGAAGGGGTTGCGCCCGGGGTCGAAGACCGCCTCCACCTCCTGCCGGAGATGCGGCACCCATGCCGGGTCGGACCGGTAGATGCCGAAAGGCACCGCATGGAAACGCTCGACGTCGGCCCGACCATTGACCTCTCTGATCTGCATTTTCGGAATTGCCCTGCAAAGGTATGGCCGACGGACGGAGCTGCCGGGGCGGCCTGTCCCGCTCATTCCCGCGTCGGGAAGCGGTCCGGATAGTCGGTGATCAGTCCGTCCACACCCATGTCGCGCAGCCTGAGCATCTCGGCCGCCTCATTGACCGTCCAAGGGACGATGGCCATGCCCCGGTCGTGGCAGTCCTTCACCAACGCGGGCGTCATCAGCTGCCAGGCCGGGGAATAGACGCTCGGCGTGAACCCAAGCTCCGCCAACCGCCCAGACAATCCCATGCGGTCGGTGGCTTCGACGAGGAGTGACGTTCGCACCGATGGATGCATCAGATGCATTGCCTGAAGGGTCCTGATATCAAAAGACTGCACCGTTACCCGATGGCTAATATTCTTACGCATAAGAACCCCCATCAGATGGATGACAAAGGCCTTGGGTTCCGGGTGGAGGCGTCCGTCACCGGCGGGCCTGCTTTTCGTTTCGATATTGTAGTGCGGCAGTGGCCGGCCTGTCCGTCGGGCAAAGGCCTCCGCACTGTCGATCAGGTCTGCGAGGCGGGGCTTGTGGGCGGGCAGCTTGCGCTGGGCGGGGAATTTGGGGTGTGGCTTGCTGCCCACGTCCCACCGGGCGATGTCGGCGTAATCCATGCCGTAGAGCAGCAGCTCGCGCTCCTCCCTGGGTTCGATCGTCCGGCCATCGGGTCGAAGGCAGAAATCGGCGTTCATGTACGGGTCGTGGGAGACCACGACCACGTCGTCGCGAGAGATGACGACGTCCATCTCAAGGGTGGTGACGCCAAGCTCGAGCGCCCGCAGCATCGCGGGGATGGTGTTCTCGGGCATCAGACCGCGGCAGCCGCGATGGCCCTGCAGGTCGAAGGCCCGGGGTTGGGCGGAGGGTTGCATGGACGGGAGGATGGTCAGGCAGGTGAGCAGGGCGGCCAGGGCGTAACGGGGCTTGGGGACAGGCGTCGGCATGATGCGGGGAAGGTACGGAATCGTACATTTGCCGCCATCACCAGACCCATCATGCTGCTCTGCGACCAGGTACGCCAGGATGTGCGCGAGGCCCTGCTGGCCCTTTACGGACCCGATGCGGCGGAGGCCGACTTCCAGGTCAACCTCACCCGTCCCGAATTCGAAGGCGACTATACCGTCGTCATCTTCTCCCTCGTCAAGCGCCTTCGCCTGTCTCCGGACGCACTGGCAGGTGCCCTGGGCGGGCGGCTCGTAGCCGACCACCCCGACAGATACGCATCCGCCGCCCTGGTGAAGGGCTTCCTCAACCTGGTCGTGCGCGACGACTGGTGGACGGCCCTGCTGGAGCGAGCCTACGACGACCCGCGACACGGGACCTCAGCCCCGACGGGCAGGCGCGTAATGGTCGAATACTCCTCCCCCAACACCAACAAGCCGCTGCACCTCGGCCACCTGCGCAACAACTTCCTGGGCTGGAGCATCGCCGAGATCCTCGCCGCCAACGGGCAGGAAGTGGTATGCACCTGCATCGTCAACGACAGGGGCGTCCACATCTGCAAAAGCATGATCGCCTGGCAGCGTTTCGCCGACGGCGCCACACCGGCCTCCACGGGCCGCAAGGGCGATCACTTCGTAGGGGACTGGTACGTCCGGTTCAACGACGCCTACAAGGCCGAGGTGGAAGCACTCACCGCCGCTGGCATGGACAGGGCCCGGGCCGAAAAGGAAGCCCCCATCCTGCTCGCCGCCCAGGAGATGCTGCTCCGCTGGGAACAGGGCGACCCCGAGACCATCGACCTCTGGCGCACCATGAACGGCTGGGTCTACGAAGGCTTCGAGACCACCTACCGCCGCATCGGTAGCCGCTTCGACAAGACCTACCACGAAAGCGACACCTACCTCCTCGGCAAGGACGCCGTGGAAGAGGGACTCCGCAAAGGCGTCTTCCACCGCAGGAACGACGGGAGCGTTTGGATCGACCTCACCGCCGACGGACTCGACGAGAAACTCCTGCTCCGCAAGGACGGCACCTCCGTCTACATCACCCAGGACATCGGGCTAGCCATGCGCAAGCACGCGGACTTCGGCACCGACCAGAGCATCTACGTCGTCGGCGATGAACAGAACTACCACCTCAAGGTGCTGCGCCTGATCTGTCAGAAGCTGGCACTTCCCTATGCCGACGGCATCCACCACCTCTCCTATGGCATGGTCGAACTGCCCACCGGCAAGATGAAAAGCCGCGAAGGCACCGTCGTGGATGCCGACGACATCGTACAGGAGATGGTCGACATCGCCGAACACCACACGCGGGAACTCGGCAAGGTCGAAGGCATGGCGCCCGCCGAACAGGTCGACCTCTTCGAGACGCTGGGCCTGGGCGCCCTGAAATTCTTCCTCCTGCGGGTCGACCCCAGGAAGAAGATGGTCTTCAACCCGGAGGAGTCCATCGACTTCCACGGCTTCACAGGCCCATTCGTCCAATACACCCACGCCCGCATCCGTTCGATCCTCCGCAAGGTGCAGCCCGACGCGGGCTACGACATCTCCCTTGCCACCCTGCATCCGTTGGAGCGCGACCTGCTGGTGCGGCTCGAGATGTACGGACTGGTGTTGCGCCAGGCCGCACAGGACCTTGACCCTTCCTCGGTGGCCGTCTACGCCTTCCAACTCGCGCAGGCCTTCAACGCGCTCTACGCAGAACTGTCGGTCGCCAACGCCGCCACCGAGACCGAACGGCAGGTACGCCTCCGCCTGTGCCGGATGACCGCCCATGTCATAGCCTCCGCCATGGGTCTCCTGGGCATCCGGGTTCCGGAACGGATGTGAGCATGCCCGCACCCCATACGCGTCCACATGAAGCACACACTCCTCCCCCTCCTCCTCATGCTCGCCACCACCCCCTCAGAGGCCCAGGACTCGATCCCCCTTTATCCCGGCCGTTCGGTGAATCCGGTGGGGGGCCGCGACAAACGCCCCGTACAACCCCAGATGTTCCACTACCCGTCGGGCACCAGCGCCGGCCGGCCGGCCATCCTCATCTGCCCCGGCGGCGGCTATACGGGCCTGGCCATGGACCACGAAGGGCACCAGGTGGCCGCCTACTTCAACACCAGGGGTTTCGACGCGTTCGTGCTCATGTACCGGCTCAACGATGCGGCACAGACCGGCAGCCGGCATCCCGCCCAGCACGAAGACGTCACCACCGCCATGCGGATCATCAAATCGAAGGCGTCGGCCCTGGGCATCGACCCCGCAAAGACAGGCATCCTGGGCTTCTCCGCCGGCGGACACCTGGCCTCCATGGGAGCCACCATGCCCAAGGACGCATCCCCCGAAGCGGACAACCCCCTGGACCGCATCGACAGCCGCCCGGCCTTCGCCATACTCGTCTATCCCGTCATCTCCCTCAAGGACAGCTTCGCCCACCGATACAGCGCCGCCATGCTCCTGGGCAAGGAGCCGGCGCCGGGCATGGCCGACAACCTCAGCACCTACAACCGCGTCACGCCGAACACCCCACCCACCTTCATCGTCTTCTCCTCGGACGACAGATCCGTACCCCCACAGAACGGCATCGTCTTCTACGAGGCCCTGCTACGCAACAAGGTCAAGGCCGCCCTGCATATCTTCGACCATGGCGGACACGGCTACGGCATGGCACCCAAGGACCCCGTCCTCAACCAATGGCCAGGGATGGCCGTCGCCTGGCTCGCACAACTGGGCATGGCAGGAAGTCGCTGACGCCGACCTCGACGCCGACTACGGAAAGGATGCCTGCGCAGGTCTATGCCAGGACGAGGCCACCCAGCGGAGGAAGGTGTAGCGTGAGCTCGACGTAGGCCTCCTCAGCATCCAGCACCTCCACCGGAATGTCCGGATTGTAGACGTCACCGGCCCCGCCAAAGTCCCTGGAATCGCTGTTGAAGACCTCCTCCCACCGGGTACGCCCCCGGACGCGGACCTTCCAATCGTGCCTGGGTACCGGCGTGAGGTTCAGGACGATCAGCACGAGGTCGCCCTCTCCCCTGCCCTTCCGGAGATACGAGATGACGGACGCCGCACGGTGGTTCAGGTCGACCCATTCGAACCCGCCGGGCTCGAACTGCAGCTGGTGGAGGGCCTTGCGTGTCCGGTAGAGCCGGTTCAACCCGCGCACGGCCTCTCGCAGGCCCCGGTGGCCTTCGAAGTCCAACAGGTGCCAGTCGAGCTCCGTCTGGTAGTTCCATTCCGAGGTCTGCCCGAACTCGTTGCCCATGAAGAGCAGTTTCGCGCCGGGGTGAGTGAACATATAGGTATAGAGCAGGCGGAGGTTGGCGAATTTCTGCCACTCGTCGCCGGGCATCTTGTAGAGCATGGGCGACTTGCCGTGGACGACCTCGTCGTGGCTCAGGGGCAGCATGAAGTTCTCGTCGGCATAATACATCATGCTGAAGGTGAACTGGTCCTGCTGGAACTGACGGAAGACGGGGTCCTGTTTAAAATACCGGAGGGTGTCGTGCATCCAGCCCATCATCCATTTCATGCCGAAGCCCAGGCCGTCCTGCCAGGTGGGCCTGGAGACGCCGGGCCAGTCGGTGGCCTCCTCGGCGATGGTCTGCACGTCGGGGAAGTCGCGGTAGATGGTCTGGTTGAGGTCCTTGATGAAGGCGATGGCCTCGAGGTTCCCGTTCCCGCCATAGGCGTTGGGTTCCCATTCTCCGTGCTTTCGGGAGTAGTCGAGGCGGAGCATGGAGGAGACGGCGTCCACCCGGATGCCGTCGATATGGAAGCGGTCGAACCAGTATCGCGCGTTGCTGATGAGGAAGGACCGCACCTCTCCCCTGCCGTAGTTGAAGATATAGCTGTTCCAGTCGGGGTGATAGCCCTTCCGCATGTCGGCGTACTCGTAGGTATGTGCGCCGTCGAAGAGGAAGAGTCCATGGGCGTCGTAGGGGAAGTGCGACGGGACCCAGTCGAGGATCACCCCGATGCCCGCCTGGTGGCAGCGGTCGATCAGGGCCATGAAGCCCTCGGGTTCGCCAAAGCGCGATGTCGGGGCGAAATATCCCGTTCCCTGGTACCCCCAACTGCCGTCGAAGGGGAACTCCATGACGGGCATGAACTCGACATGGGTGAATCCCATCTCGCTGACATAGGGCACGAGGCGGTCGGCGATCTCGGCGTAGGTATGATAGCTATGCTCGTCGTGGCGGTCGGGCCGCTTCCAGCTGGCGAGATGGACCTCGTAGACGGAGTAGGGTGCGTCGAGGGCGTTGTGGCGCTTGCGCGACTTCATCCACGCGCCGTCCGCCCAGGGATGGTCGGGATTCCAAGTGACAGATCCCGTCCGGGGCTTGAGCTCCCAATACCGGGCATAGGGGTCGCCCTTGTCGAGCGCTACGCCACCATGGCCGACGATATGGTACTTGTACACCTGTCCACGCCCGAGGTCCGGAACGAACCCCTCCCAGATGCCGCTGTGGTCGAGCCGCACGAAGAGGGGGTGTGCGTCGCGTTCCCATCGGTTGAAGTCGCCGATGACGCTGACGGAGGTGGCATTCGGGGCCCAGACGGCGAAGTAGGTGCCGGCCCTGCCAAGTACCGCCAGCTGCGTATTGCCGAAATAGCGATACGCATCGTAACAGGTACCTTGCCGGAAATCGCGGATGACGTCGTCTGTGAAGCGCGAATAGTTCCAGACGGCGCGCGTCGTATCCACGAAATGCACCTCCTCATAAGGTTTCGCCCCATCCTCCAGTCCCTCCGGCATGCTCATCTCGGGGTCATTTCAGTTCCAATACCCAGCCGGCACCGGGTGGCACGACCAGCGAGGCGAGCGGGGTCTCCGCTCCGGTGACGACGTTGCGGGCGCGGGTGAAGCCGGAGGTCCTTTCGGCATATTCCTTCCCCCAGTCGGGCCGGAAGGCCTCCTTGCCGGTGTTGGTGACGACCATCACGGTCTGGCGGGCATCGTAGCGGAAATAGACATAGGCCCCGTTGCGCACGACATATTGCATGGTCCTGCCGGTCGTGAGGGCGGAAGAGGCCTTCCGGAAGTTCGCCAGTGTGCTGATATGGGTGAAGGCCTGCTGTTCGGCTGGATTGCGGCCTTGCTCCGTGAACTTGTCGACCGCATCGCCGGGCCAGCCGCCCGGGAAGTCGAGCCGCACCTCGGCATCGGTGGGGTTCTTGAAGTTCTTCATGAGGATCTCGGTGCCGTAATAGAGTTGCGGGATGCCGCGGAGGGTCAGCAGCCAGTTGATCCCCCAGGTGAAGCGGTTCCAGTCCTGCCCTACGACGGAGAAGATGCGGTCCATGTCGTGGTTGTCGAGGAAGATGCAGTTCTTCATCGGGTCCTGGTAGATGAAGTCCTGTGCCAGGGTCATGTAGATGCGGTTGACGCCTTCTGTCCATCCGGGCGACTGTGTCATGGCGGCCTGCATGGCGAAGCAGAGGGAGAAGTCGATGGCGCCGGGTGCGTTGTGCTTGAACGGGATCTGGAAGTTGTTACGGACGTAGTAGGCGTTGGCGACCGTGGTGTTGGCCCAGGCCTCCACGAAGGTGGTGAGGGTGGGGAACTCGCGGAGGAGTTCGGCGTTCATGCGGTTGAGGAAGGCCTCGTCGCAATATTTATAGGTGTCGATGCGGAAGCCGTCGAAGCCGAATTCCTCGACGGACCAGATGGCATGCTGGATGAGGTAGTCGGCAAGGTCGGGGTTGGCGAGGTTGAGGTCGGGCAGGTGCGGGGTGAACCACCCGTTGAGCATGTTGTCCTTGTCGTGCCGGGAGGCGTAGGGGTCCATGAGGGTCTCTTCGCGGTGGTTGGGCCCGGTGAAGGACGGCCATTGGTTCACCCAGCTGCTGTCGGGCGGGTCGGTCTGTATCCAGTGGTGGAGGCCGATATGGTTGTAGATGGCATCCTGGATGATCTTCAGTCCTTTGGCGTGGGCCTTGTCGACCAGTGAGCGGTAGGCGGTGTTGCCCCCCAGCCGCCTGTCGACGGCGTAGTGGTCCGTGAACCAGTAGCCGTGGTAGCCGGCCATGTCCCAGTTGCCCTCGCGCATGCGGGGCATGTCGTTCTCGGTGACGGGGGTGAACCAGAGCGTGGTGACCCCTAGCCTGCTGAAATAGTCGAGGCGGTCTTCCACGCCCTTGAGGTCTCCGCCATGGCGGGCGAACTTGTTGGTCCGGTCGGCCGCGGGGTCGCGCAGGTCGGGGAAGGCATCATTGGCGGGATCGCCATTGGCGAACCTGTCGGGCATGAGGAGGTAGGTGAGGTCGCGCGAGTCGACGCCCCGTATGCGGGTGCGGCCGTCGCCGGGGTCCTTGGCCCTAAGTTCGAAGGGCAGGCGGTGACCGCCGACGGTGAGGATGTGTTTCCCGGGCCGGGCGTTGGGGGCGATGTCGAGACTGACCTGCAGGTAGTGCGGGTTGCGAAGGGCTTTGACCTTCCTGACGACGATGCCGGGGGTGGAGGATGTCGCGCGTGCCGACGGGGCGAAGGGGGTGCCGTCGGCACTCCGGACCAGCAGTTTGACGGAATGGTGCCGCATGCCGGTCCACCAATGGGCGGGATACGACCGGATATCCTGGGCGCTTACGGCCAGGGTGCAGAGCAAGGCCAGGAGCATGATGGGTATTCGCTGCATGGTCATCGGGATTTGTCGCGCAGGCTGAGGTTGAGGAGTCCGGCCAGCACCATGGAAGCGCCGCCCAGGACGATGGTGTGGATGGCGTTGCCGTGGAAGAGGTGGCGGGTGAAGACGCCGAGGAGCGTCGCCGCCAGGATCTGGGGGATGACGATGAAGAAGTTGAAGATGCCCATGAAGACGCCCATCTTCTGGGCGGGCAGGGCGGCGGTGAGCATTGAATAGGGCAGGGAGAGGATGCTGGACCAGGCCAGTCCGACCAGCACCATGCTCGGGATCAGCAGGTACCTGTCATGGATGAACGCGAAGCTCATGAGGCCGATGCCGCCGGCCACCAGGGCGAGGAGGTGGGTGACGGGCCGGCTGGTCCGGGCCGCCAGGACGGGCAGCAGGAAGGCGAAGAGCGCCGAGGCGCCGTTATACACGCCGAAGAGCACGCCCACCCAGTTGCCGACCTCGTTATAGGCCGGTGATGTCGCGTCGGTCGTGCCGGCCAGGTGCTGTGCCAGTGCCGGAGTGGCGTAGATCCACATCGAGAACAGTGCGAACCAGGTGAAGAACTGGATCACGGCCAGCTGTTTCATCCGAGAGGGCATGTGGTAGAGGTCGTCCACGACCTCTGTGAGGCCGTTGGGGCCGCGGGAGAGGGCGCCGGCCGCCAGTTGCACCAGCCCGAAGGCGGTGATGCCGCCCGTGAGCACATACAGTTCCTTCTCGAGGGGGGTCGCCGCCCCCCGGTTGTACAGGTACAGGGCTGCCGAGAGGGTGCCGCCCGTCAGGGTCCAGACCCATCCGTTACGGAGGAACCTGGCGGTCGGGGTGCGGATATCGGAGGCCGGAGGGGCGGAAAGGCCTTCCGCCGCCTCGAAGCCGGCCAGCTCGTCCGGGCTGTATTCCCGGGTGGTGAAGACCGTATAGGCCACGGAGGCGAGATACACCAGCGCCCCGATGGCGAAGGAAAGCCGGATGGAATCGGGGATCACGCCTTCTGGCGCCTCGTTGGACACGCCCATCTGCGTCAGCAGCCAGGGCAGGATGGACGATACGACGGCCCCTATGCCGATGAAGAAACTCTGCATGGCGAAGCCCCGGGTGCGCTGTTCGTCGGGCAGCATGTCGCCCACGAAGGCGCGGAAGGGCTCCATGGTGACGTTGATGGACGCGTCGAGGACCCAGAGCATCAGGGCCGCCATCCAGAGGACGGTCACATACGGGAATCCTAGGAGCGAGAGGGAGGCCAGCAGGGCGCCCGCCAGGAAGTAGGGCCTGCGACGCCCCCAGCGCCCGAGCCAGGTCTTGTCGCTCAGGTACCCGATGACGGGTTGCACCAGGAGGCCCGTCAGCGGGGCTGCGATCCAGAGGATGGGGATGTCGTCGACCTTCGCGCCCAGGGTCTGGAAGATGCGCGACACGTTGGCGTTCTGCAGCCCGAATCCGAACTGGATGCCCAGGAATCCGACGCTCATGTTCCAGACCTGCCAGTGGCTGAGCCGGGGTTTGCGGGTGGGGGTGGCGGATGGCATGTCAATCGTTTTCGTGTAATGCTTACACGGTACAAATTAGGGAAAAAACACGGTCCGCGCGGCAGCCGGGGTGTCGGCCGTCAGATGACGAACCCGTCGGGCAGGATGGCACCCTTCTTGACGACGATGATGCCTTCCTTGACGGTGTAGAGGGAGTGGTCGGCGTTGGGCAGGTGGTGGCCGCCGTTGATGCGGACGTCGTTGCCGATGCGGCAGTTCTTGTCGATGATGGCGTTGCGGATGTAGCAGCGGTCGCCGATGCCGAGTTTGGGGATGCCGCGTCGCTCGGCCCCTTCCATGTCGTCGATGGTCTCGAAGAAGTCGGTACCCATGATGTAGCTGCTGACGATGGTGGTGCCGGTGCCGATGCGGGTGCGGATGCCGATGACGCTGTTTTCGACGCGGGAGGCGTTGATGATGCAGCCTTCTGCGATGATGGTCTTCTCGAGGGTGGTGCCGCTGATCTTGGCCGGGGGGAGCATGCGCGCCCGGGTGTAGACGGCGTTGTCGTTGTCGAAGAGGTTGAAGGGGGGGATGTCCTGGGTGAGGGCCAGGTTGGCCTCGAAGAAGGAGTGGATGTTCCCGATATCGGTCCAGTAGCCTTCGTACTGGTAGCTGAGGACCTTGTAGCGTTCGATTGACTGAGGGATGATCTCCTTGCCGAAGTCGGTCGAATCCTTGTGGACGTCGAGGAGGAGGTCGAACAGGACGCGTCGGCTGAAGATGTAGATGCCCATGCTGGCGAGGTAGACGCGTCCCTGCCGCTGCATGTCGGGGCCGGTGTCGCTGACCCAGTCCTGCAGCAGGTCGTGGGCGGGTTTCTCGATGAAGGAGGTGATGACGTCGCCTTCGCCTTTCTTGAGGATGCCGAATTCGGTGGCTTCGCGGGCGGCGACGGGGATGGTGGCGATGGAGATGTCGGCACCGGCGCGGACGTGCTGGGCGACCATCTCGTCGAAGTCCATCTGGTAGAGCTGGTCGCCGGAGAGGATGAGGACGTGTTCGAAGCTCTGTTGCTGGACGTGTCGCAGGGACTGTCTGACCGCATCGGCGGTGCCCTGGAACCAGGTGGGGTTGTCGGGCGTCTGTTCTGCGGCGATGATGTCTACGAAGGCGGAGCTGAAGGCGCTGAAGTGGTAGGTGTTCTTAATGTGCTTGTTGAGAGAGGCCGAGTTGAACTGGGTGAGCACGTAGATGCGGCCTATGTCGGAGTTGAGGCAGTTGGAGATGGGGATGTCGACGAGCCGGTACTTGCCGGCGATGGGTACGGCGGGTTTGCTGCGGGTGGCCGTCAGGGGGTACAGCCTGGATCCGGCGCCGCCGCCGAGGATGATCGCCACGATGTCCTTCTTCATGGGATGGTGGTGTTTAGATGATGGTTCGGTAGAGGTCGATGTACCTGGCGGAGCTGGACTGCCAGCTGAAGTCGAGCTGCATGATCCGGCGTCTGACCTCGGCGGCGGCCGACGGATCGTGGTGCAGGCGAAGGGCGCGGTGGACGGCGTGTGTGACATCGCCGACGGTGGCATGGAGGTGTGTAATGCCGTAGCCGCCCGGCTCGCCGATGTCGACGACGGTGTCGCGCAGTCCGCCGGTGCTGCGGACGACGGGGATGGTGCCGTAGCGCATGGCGTAGAGCTGGTTGAGGCCGCAGGGTTCGACGCGGGAGGGCATGAGGAGGAAGTCGGCCCCCGCGTACATGCGATGTGCCAGCCCTTCGTTGTAGCCGAGGTACAGGCCGTAGTCGTTCCGGCTGAAGGCGCGCAGGCCGTCGAGGCGCGACTCGGTCTCGGGCTCGCCGTTGCCGAGGACCAGGAAGTTCATCTGCCGTCCGATGTGATGCAGGCTGTCGCCGATGACCTGTGGCAGGAGGTCGGCCGCCTTCTCCCCCACCAGCCGGCCGATGAATGCGAAGAGTGGCTTGCGTGGGTCGAGGTGGAAGACCCCGCAGAGTTCCTCCTTGTTCCGCCGCTTGCCCTCGGCGTGGGTCGGGAGGTCGTAGCGGTGCTCCAGATAGCTGTCGCTGGCGGGGTCCCAGGCCTCCGTGTCGATGCCGTTGACGATGCCCAGGCATTTGCCGCGCTCGTATTCGAAGAGGGCCTCCAGGCCGTTGCTCGACTGGCGGAGCTCCACCATGTAACTGTCGCTGACGGTGGTCACGCGATGGGCGCATTTGACGGCGGAGGCCAGGGGGTTGATGGCGCCGTTCCACTCCAGCAGGCCCCGCTTCCAACTGTCCCAGGCGGGCAGGAGGACGCTCTTCTCCCAACCCATGACACCCTGGTACATGGCATTGTGGATGGTGAGCACGACGGGTATGGGGCCCATGTGCCGGTAGGCGTAGCAGTGCTGCATCATGAACGGCACCAGTCCGGCATGATGGTCGTGGACGTGGACGATGTCGGGACGATGCGACCACCTGGATATCCAATCGACCGCGGAGACCTGGAAGGCCATGAAACGCTCCGCGTCGTCGTCGTACCCGTAGACCCGGTCGCGGTCGAGGAGTCCGTTGACATCGACCAGGTAGAGTTCGAAGCCCAGCCGGTCGGTCCGCTCCCGGATGACGGTGTACTCGAACCCGGAAGGGCCCAGTGCGGCACCGCCCTTGTGCACGACATCCCAGTCGTTCTGGTACAGGAACTTCGTCCGGTACATGGGCATGACCACCTTGGCCAAATGGCCGGCCCCGCACTGGTAGCGGGGGAGCGAACCGACGACGTCCCCCAGCCCTCCGGCCTTGGCGACGGGGTAGCATTCGGCGGCTATGTGGACGATCTCCATGGCTGCGAAGGATGAAGTAACGAAGTTCGCCCGTTGCGGACTACCGGGCTAAAAATATTTTTCATGATTGGATTTGTTGACTATTTTGGCCCTCGCTTCCGCTTTTCATCCCACAACCCTGAACATGAATCAACAAGAGAGATCCGCGGCCGTGCCCACCAACTACGGAGCCCTGGGGACCCTGGTGTCCGTCTTCTTCTTCTGGGGCTTCATCGCCGCCTCCAATAGCGTCTTCATCCCGTACTGCAAGCACAAGTTCGCGCTGGACCAGTTCCAGTCGCAGCTGATCGACTTCGCCTTCTACGGGGCCTATTACATCGGTGCGCTGATCCTGTACCTGTTCAGTGTTAACCGCGGCAAGGACATCATGGCCGCCTGGGGCTTCAAGATGGGCATCGTCTACGGCCTGTTGCTGGCGGTACTGGGGGCGGTCGCCATGATCGTGTCCATCAACGCCGGCGGCGGCTTCACGTCCATCCTGACCTCGCTGTTCATCGTCGCGCTGGGCTTCTCGCTGCAGCAGACGGGGGCCCAGCCCTTCGCCATCTCGCTGGGCGACCCGGCGACGGGCACACACCGGGTGAACCTGGGTGGCGGCGTGAACTCATTCGGCACGATGATCGGACCGCTGGTGGTCGCCTATGCCCTCTTCGGGATCGCCACCAGCGTGTCTGACGAGCAGATCTCCTCCCTGTCGCTCGACAAGGTCACCTACCTCTACGTGGCCGTCGGCCTGCTGTTCCTGGTGGCGGCGCTGCTGTTCGTTGCCTCCAAGAGCCTGCCTTCGGGCAAGAGCGACGCCGACATCGAGCGGTCGGGCAAGGCCACCAATACGCTGGTGTTGCTGACCGTGCTGCTCGCCGCCGCCTTCGTGCCCGTGTTCAACAGCTACCGTTCGACCCCGGCCACGGACGCGGAGAAGGCCTCTCTGGAAGTCTACCGCCTTGCCTGGCTGGTGGGTGCGCTGCTCATCGTCTTCGTGGGCCTGCTCTTCGCCAATGCAAGGGCCAAGGCCGACAGCAGCGGATGGGGTGCCATGAAGTACCCGCAGCTCGTCCTGGGCATGCTGGCGATCTTCACCTACGTCGGCGTCGAGGTCTCGATCGTCAGCAACCTTGGCGAACTCCTCAAGCAGGACGCCTTCGGCGCCATGCAGGCATCGCAGGTGGCCCCCCTGATATCGATGTACTGGGGCAGCATGATGATCGGCCGCTGGGCAGGCGCCATCCCCGTCTTCGAACCCAAGCCGACGCTCCGCAACATCCTCATCTTCGTCGTACCCACCGTCGCCTTCGGCGTCGTACTGGGTGTGAATTCGCTGGCGGGCAAGGACATGAGCGCCCTCTACTGGTACGGCATCTGCGTGGCCGTGCTGATCGCAGCCTTCTATTACACCGAAGAGAAGCCCGCCAAGACGCTCATCACCTTCTGCGTGCTCGGACTCGTCGCGATGGTCGTCGGCGTCTTCGGGGAAGGCCGGGTGGCCGTCTACGCCCTGCTCAGCGGAGGACTTTTCTGCTCGATCCTGTGGCCCTGCATCTTCGCCCTGTCCATCGCCGGACTCGGCAAGTACACCTCCCAGGGCTCTTCCTTCCTCATCATGATGATCCTCGGCGGCGCCATCATCCCCCCCATCCAGGGCAAGCTGGCCGACGTCATCGGCATCCAGACCTCCTACTGGGTGGCCGTACTCTGCTTCGCCTACCTCGTCTTCTTCGGCGTGAGCGTCCGCGGCATCCTGCGCAGACAAGGCATCGACTTCGACGTCAAAGTGGGCGGCGGACACTAAGGAACGACCATGGCAGACACCCCATCGCGCACGTACGCCCTTGGCATCGACATCGGCGGCACCAACACCAAGTTCGGCCTGGTGAACCACCGGGGCGACATCTCCTATCACGGCTCCATCCTCACCCACCGGCACGACACGGTGGAGGAATTCATCGAAGACCTCCACGCCGCCGTGATGCCTGCCATACTGGAGTCCGGCGGCATCGGATGCATCCGAGGCATCGGCATCGGCGCACCCAACGGCAACATCTACAAGGGCACCATCGAATATGCGCCGAACCTCAAATGGAAGGGCATCATCCCCATCGCCTCCATGATCGGTCGGAAGTTCGGCGTGCCGGCCCGCCTGACCAACGACGCCAACGCCGCCGCCGTCGGCGAAATGACCTATGGCGCCGCCAAAGGGATGCGCGACTTCATCATGATCACCCTCGGCACCGGCGTTGGCAGCGGCATCGTGGCGAACGGACAACTGATCTACGGCCATGACGGCTTCGCCGGAGAACTCGGCCATAACATCATCATCCCCGACGGGCGACTGCATCCCGGCACAAGCGAACACGGCTCCCTCGAAGCCTACGCTTCGGCCACGGGCGTCGCCCGGACGGCCGTCGAATTCCTGGAGCGGGACGAGTCGGTGCCCAGCCTCATGCGCAACTACCCCAAGGACGAGATCGACTCGCGCATCGTCTACGAATGCGCCATCCAGGGCGACAGCCTCGCCATCGAAGTCTACCAGTTCACCGGCCGCATCCTCGGGCTCGCCCTGGCCAACTTCGTCATGTTCAGCAGCCCCGAAGCCATCATCTTCTTCGGCGGCATGTCAAAGGCCGGAGACCTGATCATGAAACCCACGCGCGAGAACATGGAGATGCACCTCCTGCCCATCTTCAAGAACAAGGTCAAACTCGTCTTCAGCGAGCTGAAGGAGGCCGATGCCGCGATACTGGGTGCCAGCGCCCTCGTGTGGGAGATGAAGGACCCTTCTTAGCGGAGGGACTTCCCTCCTATCATAAACACCCCCGGCACGGCTCGCTGCCCTTCCTTGTCGGAGGGTTTGATCGTCTCGCGGCCCATGACCAGCAGGCAGCTGCTGCCGCCTCCGTCCAAATTCAGCGCCTCCACCGCTCCGAGGTCGAGGAGGATGCCGGCCAGGTCTGTCAGCGACGCGCCTTCGGCGTGCCCCCGATGCCGACCTTCCACCGCCAGGATCAGCAGTCGCCCGTCGCGCGTTAGGCCCATGGCCGTCCGCGGGTGCAGGTCGTCCTTCGCCCGCCCCATGAACATGCGCTCCTCATCGTTGGTGATGCGGATCCGGCCGTCGTGCACCAGCACGGGCCCGCCGCCGATGGCGGCCTGCATCCGCCAGGGTCGCAGGCTGCCCTTCGGCAGCCGACGGGCGAAGTCAGCCCCCGACACGCGGGGCGATTCGTCCCGCCACGACAAGGGAGCCTCCGACAAAGCCCTGGCGTGGCGCCGCGAACTGTCGGTGACCAGCCAGGCGACATCCGCCCGTCGCCGCCGGTCGATGCCGATGGCACTGCGGGTGACATGGTGATAGGTGAGGGTATCACGGCCCCGTCCGGGCAGGGAGTGGATGTTATGTCCCACGAGGCGTCCCCTGCGGACCAGCACATTGAGGTTGCGATGGTCGGCGAAGGAAAAGAAGGTGCCGTTGACGACGACCGCGGCGCCGGCATTGCGCGCATGGAACTGTGTGGGCGTCAGGCGACGTCCCAGGGTGCTGTCGGTGTCGAAGGCCAGCGACCGGTCCGTCAGCCGGGCCTCGACATACCAGGCGATGTTGGGGCGCCCGCCGATGGGCGATCGGGTTTGGTAGACATGGATGCCGGCGGGCAGACCGGGGAATTCGGCATCTTGGCCGGTCCAGGACAGCTGGGCGAGGCCGGGAGCGGAGAGGGCCGACAGCAGACCGGACAGCAGCGTTCTGTTCATACGGCTTTGGGAAGGTCGTTAGGGGCGGATGTTCACTGCGGCCGCCGGGAGGCGTCGGCGCCCGACGATGCCTCCCATTCCCTCCTGCCGACGCCCGCGACGACATGCCGCTCGCTATGGTAAGAGGAGCGGACGAGTGGGCCGCTCTCGACGTAGTCGAGGCCCAGCCCGTAGCCGATCTCGCGATATTCCGCGAATTCGTCGGGGTGCACGAAACGGGCCACGGGCAGGTGTTTGCGGGTGGGCTGCAGGTATTGGCCGATGGTGACGACGTCTGTGCCATTGTCGCGGAGGTCGCGCAGTGTCTGAACGACCTCCTCGCAGGTCTCGCCGAGGCCCAGCATGATGCCGGACTTGACCCGCATGCCGCCCGCCTTGAGGGTGCGCAGCACGTCCATGCTGCGCCAGTATTTGGCCTGGATGCGGACCTGGCGGGTGAGGCGCTCGACCGTCTCTATGTTGTGGGAGACCACTTCGGGGGCTGCCTCGATGATCCGGGTGATGTTCGTCCTGTCCCCCTTGAAGTCGGGGATGAGGGTTTCCAGGGTCGTCTCCGGGTTGAGGGCCTTTACGGCGCGGATGGTGTGCTGCCAGATGATGCTGCCGCCGTCGCGGAGCTCGTCGCGGTCGACCGAGGTGATGACGGCATGGCGGACCTTCATGAGGTGGATGGCCTCGGCGACGCGCTGGGGCTCGTCGTAGTCGGGCTCCAGGGGTCGGCCGGTGGCGACGGAGCAGAAACCGCAGCTGCGGGTGCAGACATTGCCCAGTATCATGAAGGTGGCCGTGCCGGCCCCCCAGCATTCGCCCATGTTGGGGCAGTTGCCGCTCTCGCAGATCGTGTGCAGCTTGTGGGTGTCGACCAGGGAGCGCACCTTGCGGAACTCCTCTCCGATGGGGAGTCGGACACGCAGCCAGTCTGGCTTCTTCGCCCTGGGCTCCGGGGCGACGGAAGGGTCGTTCGCTTCAACCATGGTGCGAAATTAGGCAAAGGCGGGCGAAACGTCATGCCGCCGGGCCGGTGGCCTCACTTCCGCTTTCCGAAGAGGAGGGAGACATAGCCGTTGGCGAAAAAGTTGCGACCCTCGATGGTGGCCATCTGCCGGATACGTCCGGTGTACATCTCGAAGTTGAAGCCGAACTCGAGGGCGGTGACGGCGTTGTTGAAGCGGCTCCAGTCGAAACGCAATGCGGCCTTGCCATGGAGGCCGGGCATGGGCTTCATGTCGCTCCAGCCCTTGGCGATGCCGGTGCCGCCGACGATGAACTGCCCCAGGAAGGCGGCGCTGTCGGCGGGGGTGTACTTGATGACGCGGGTACGGCCGGGTGGGGCCTGCACTTCGACGTAGTAGGGCCGAAGGATGCCCAGGGACAGTCCGCCGGCATAGATGCCATAGACGGCCACACCGTTCTTGTTGCCCTTGTTGCCGATCATGAACTGCTGGCCGAAGGCGCCCTTGAGCTGGTAGAAATGGTTGACCTTGCCGTAGACGAAGGGGTTGCCGAGGACGATGAAGCCGCTGCCGAGGCTGCTGCCCGTGCTCTGCTTCTCCTCCTTGGGATGGCGTTTGTCGTTGACCTCGATCTGCAGGATGGAGGCCTTGTAGGGCGTTTTCATGCGCCCCTGCTCCCAGGACACGCCGTAGCCGTCGTGGTTGACCTTGAAACCCCATACCGCGTGGGTGCGGAAGGAGGGCTCCCCCTCCTCTTCGTGGCGGAGCATCTCGTTGATGCGTTCCCGGCGTTCCTGTCGCTTGTCGTCCCGGGCCTGGCGGTCGTTGGGGCGGCCGGGCAGCTGGGCGGATGCGGCGGACGGGACGAGCAGCATGACCAGCGGGAAAAGGTGTCGTACCACGTGCAGGTTCGTTTTCTGCGTGTAAATTAGCGAAAATTACGCCAATGACATCGACCGTGACCTACGGGGGCGGGCTGCGGACGGAGGCCATCCACCTGCAGTCGGGATCCCCGATCGAGACGGATGCGCCGACCGACAACCAGGGACAGGGGGCGAGGTTCTCCCCGACAGACCTCGTCGGAACCGCGCTGGCGAGCTGCATGCTCACGACGATCGCCATACGGGCCAGGGCGTTGGAGGAGCACCTGAAAGGTGTCCGGATCGATGTCCGCAAGGTGATGTCGGCCACCCCGCCAAGGCGGATCACAGAGCTTCATTTAACATTTCATTATCCCCCGGGTGCGGCCTATACGGCCGACCAGCGTGCCGAGATGGAGCGCATCGCCTGGACCTGCCCCGTGAAGGAGAGCCTTCACCCGGACCTCCGGCTGGAGGTCGATTTCAACTGGAGCGCCCTCGACAACGAAAACCGGCGGCCATGATCCGACTCGGACTCGTCTCGGCCATCCTGCCCTCGTTGTCGGCGGAAGCCGTCATCCGCTACGCCGCAGGCCTCGGCTTCGAGAGCGTCGAACTCATGTGCTGGCCCCGGGGCGCTGCCGAGCGCAGGTATGCCGGTGTGACACACGTCGACGTGGACCGCCTCGGCGACGGCGAAGCCGCCTCGCTGCGGGAGGCACTGGCGGAGAACGGCATGGTCGTCTCGGGGCTCGGCTACTACCCCAACCCGCTGGACCCCGACCCGGAGAGGGCCGCCTACTTCCAGGAACATATCCGCAAGCTGGTCCGTGCCGCCGCACGGCTGGGCATACCCGTGGTGAACACCTTCGTCGGGCGCGACCCCGCCGCCACGACCCGCGAGAACCTCCAACGCTTCTCCAGGGTCTGGCCCGACATCGTCCGGCTCGCCGACGACCTCGGCGTGCGCATCGGCATCGAGAACTGCCCCATGTACTTCACGGACGACGAATGGCCCGGCGGCAAGAACCTCGCCACCACGCCCGAGATATGGGACCGGATGTTCGAGATCATCCCCTCCCCGGGCTTCGGCCTCAACTACGACCCCTCACACATGGTCTGGCAGATGATGGACCCCGTCAGGCCCGTCCTTGACTACAACAGCCGCTTCCACCACGTACACCTGAAGGACGCACATGTCCACCGCGACCGGCTCGACCGGGTGGGCATCCTGGCGACACCCCTCTCCTACCATTCGCCCCGCATACCCGGACGGGGCGACGTCGACTGGGAAAGATTCTTCAGCGCCCTCCAGGAGGTCGGCTTCCGAGGCGATGCCTGCCTGGAGGTCGAGGACAAGGACTTCGAAGGGTCGGAGGCTGACGTCAGGCGGGCCATCGAAATGGCCTATGCCCATCTCCGGCGGTACCTGCCGCGGTCATCCGACTGAGGAACCACAGCCGACCAACGTCCTTTTTCAAAAGCACGCCAAAAATCTCCCAGCGGTGACCACCTACATCCCCCTCATCTTCTCCATCGGCTTCCTGGCCATCGTACTCGAGCACCCCCTGCGCGTCAACAAGGCCGCTGCAGCCCTCCTGACGGCCGCGCTCTGCTGGACGGCCTATGCACTGTCCGGAACGACGGAGCCCGAGACCGTCACCCACGGCCTGACGGAACACATGGGCGAGATCGCATCCATCCTCTTCTTCCTGCTCGGGGCGATGACCATCGTCGAACTCATCGACGCCCACGAAGGGTTCGACGCCATCCTGTCGATGATCCGCACCCGCGACCGGAGGCGCCTCCTTTGGATCCTGGGCGGCATCACCTTCTTCATGAGCGCCGTGCTCGACAACCTGACGACGACCATCGTGATGGTGTCGATGATCCGACGACTCATGCAGCGGGAGCGTGACCGCATGCGCTTTGCCGGTCTCGTGGTGATCGCCGCCAATGCCGGCGGCGCCTGGTCGCCCATCGGCGACGTCACCACCACCATGCTCTGGATCGGCGGGCAGATTTCCGCCACGGGGATCATCCGGAACACCCTGCTGCCCAGCCTGCTGTGCACGGTCATACCCGTACTTATCTTGATGACACGGATGAAGGGGACCTTGGAAAGCGCCCAGGCAGGCCGGAAGGACAGACGCCCACCCGCCGAGCGCCGGGAGGCCACACTCGTGCTGCTGGCCGGTGTCCTCTGCCTGCTGTCCGTGCCCGTCTTCAAGATGTACACGCATCTGCCGCCCTTCATGGGAATGCTCGCCGGCCTCGGCGTCATGTGGGTCTTCACCGGCTGGGTCCACAAAGGGAAGAACGAGGCCGATCGCGACCGTTACACCGTCAACTTCGCCCTCCGCAAGATCGACACCCCCAGCATTCTCTTCTTCCTCGGCATCCTCGCCAGCGTGGCCGCGTTGGAGAGCACCGGCATCCTGAACACGGCCGCCGCCGGACTGGCCCGGCATATCGGCGACGAACGGGCCATCGTGGTCGTCATGGGCCTCCTCTCCTCCGTGATCGACAACGTGCCGCTGGTGGCCGCGGCACAGGGCATGTACGGACTGGCCACCTACCCGACCGACCATCCCTTCTGGGAACTGATGGCCTTCGCCACGGGCACCGGCGGCAGTTGCCTCATCATCGGCTCGGCCGCCGGCGTCGCCGCCATGGGCATGCTACGCATCGAATTCTTCTGGTACCTCAGGCGCATCGCCCCCCTGGCACTCGTCGGCTACCTCGCCGGCGCCCTCCTCTACCTGCTGCAGGCCGGCCCATGGCCCGTCTAGGAATTCGTTTCACCTGGTGCCCCGCCCCTTTTTTTCGCGGAAAAACCCGAAAAGCCTTCATTAAGATTTTTTTTAACTTTACTTTTACGTACGTGTTTCGCGGATATACCCCGTGTTATAGATGCCCAACTGGCAAAGTCTTTTCAGGCCACCCCGATCTAGACTGACGGCCCGTACGGACTGTGCAAATACATCATTCAAATACGCAAGCATATGAAACAACTGATGCGGGCCGTGTGGGGCTTGGCGATTCTCCTGTCGCTGTCCGACGCCTTCGGCCAGGACCTGACGGTCAGGGGGCGGGTGCTTTCCGCCGCCGGCAACGAAGGGTTGCCCAACGCGACCGTCGCGGTAAAAGGCACGAACCGGTCCACCGTCTCGGACAACAACGGCAACTTCAGCATCCAGGCGGCCAAAGGGCAGGTGCTGGTCGTCACCTCGGTGGGCTTCGAGGCCCGGCAGGTCACGGTCGGTGACAACCTCTCGCCCCGCATCGTGCTGACGGAGACCGACAACACGCTGAGCGAGGTCGTCGTCACCGCCATGGACATCAAACGCAACCCCCGCGAACTGGGCTATTCCGTCCAGAAGGTGGACGGCGACGAGGTCAAGGAGACCCAGCGGGAGAACTTCGTGAACGGCCTGGCGGGCCGCGTGGCCGGCCTTACCATCAACCCCACGGGCGGGACCGCCGGCGCCTCCTCTTCCATCGTGCTGCGCGGCTTCAACTCGCTGTCGATGAGTAACGAGCCCCTCTTCGTCGTCGACGGCGTGATCCTCGACAACCAGACGATGAACCAGACCTCGGCGGGCGGCAGCGGCCTGGGACTGGCATCCGACCGGGCCAACCGCGACAACGACTACACCAACCGCATCGCCGACCTCAACCCGGCCGACATCGAGAGCATCACCGTCCTCAAAGGCCCCGAGGCCACCGCCCTCTACGGCAGCCAGGCCAGCTCCGGCGCGATCATCATCACCACGCGCAAGGCCAAGTCGACCAAACTCGCCGTACAATACGACAACTCCATCCGCATCCAGAAACTCAACCGCTTCCCGCAGACCTACGAGGCCTACGAGAACGGAACCAACGGCGTCTTCTCGCCCGTCTTCAGCTACTTCGGCGCGCCTTACGAACCCAACCTGTACCTGCACGACAACAAGAATCTGTTCTTCCGCACCGGCGTCTCGCAGACCCATAACCTGGGCATGGACTTCGGCGTGAAGAACTCCATCTTCCGCATCTCCTCCTCCATCTTCGGGCAGCAGGGGGTCGTACCGAACAACGACTTCCGCCGCATCAACTTCCGCATCTCGAACACGACGCGGCTCTGGAAGGACAAGATCGACATCACCCCCTCCCTCGCCTACATCCACAGCGACAACGACAAGGTCCTCCGCAGCGCCGGGGGCTACATGCTGAGCCTGCTGGTCTGGCCGAACCAGTCATCCATCCTCAACTACGAGGACCCCAGCGGCAACAAGATGCCCGTGTTCAATTCCAATCCGAACGCGGACTACGACAACCCCCTCTGGAACGTCAAGAACAACCGCAGCAAGGACGTCACCGAACGCTACACCGCCACCCTCGGCATCAACATCCGCCCATGGGAGTGGCTGACCATCTCCGGACGCTTCGGCTATGACACCTACAACTCCGAGGGTTGGACCATCTACCACCCCGCCTCCTACTACCTCTCCCGGGCCCTCAACGGCGCGCAGGACAACTACTGGCGCAAGTACATCGGCTACAACCACACCATCACGGCCACGGCAAGGAAGAAGGTCGGCCAGTTCAACTTCCGGGCGATGGCGGGGACCATGTGGCAGGACTACGAGACCCGCATGTTCGCCGTCTCCGGCAACCAGCTGAAGAGCCCGACCGACTACGACAGCAGCAACACCCTGCAGAGCACCCGCGTGCGGCTCTTGCGCAACAACAACGGACAATGGAACCAGTCGATCCTGCGGCAGTTCGCGTACTTCGGCGAAGTGGCGGTCAACTGGAAGAACATGGTCTTCCTGAACTACACCCACCGCTTCGAATCCGCCTCGACCCTTCCGGTGAAGAACCGCAACTACAACTACCCCGGCGGCAGCGTCAGCCTGATCATGAGCGACCTGCTGCCCTTCCTCAAGAAAGGTGACATCCTCACCTATTGGAAGTTGCGAACCTCGATAGCGGGCACGGCCAGGCTGAACTCGCCCTACTCGACGCAGTCGGTCTTCGTCAACAACTTCGCCTCGGGTGGCGGCTTCTCCTACGGCTTCACCAATGCCAATCCCGACCTCGGCCCGGAACGCCAGGAGACCCGCGAACTCGGCACCGAGTTACGCTTCCTGCGCAGCCGCATCGGCCTCGACGTGACCTATTACAACACCCTCAACAAGGGACAGATCATCGAGAATTTCCGCCTGAGCTACGGCACCGGCTTCGTCCTCAACACCCAGAACGCCGCCAGCACCCGCAACCAGGGCGTCGAGATCGCGGCTGACGCCTCGGTATACAACAAGAAGCGCTTCGGATGGAACGTCCGGCTCAACTTCAACCGGATGTGGAACGAGGTGATCGACATGCCCCGCAACGTCGCCGAATACTACATCTCCGACACCTGGCTCTACGGCAACGCCCGCGGCGGCCTCGTCCTCAACGGCCCCACCACCTCCATCACCTCCTTCGGCTACGAACGCAACAACGCCGGACAGATCCTCATCAACCCGCTCAACGGCCTGCCCGTCGTCGAAGGCATCTTCCGGGTGCGCGGCGACCGCAACCCGGCCTTCACGCTCGGCGCGCTCAACTCTTTCCGATACAAATCGCTGCGCCTCAGCTTCCTCTGGAACACCAAGGTGGGCGGCGACGTCTACAACGGCACCGAGATGTTCCTCACCCGCACCGGCCGCAGCCGACTCACGATGGACCGCATGACACCGCGCGTCATCGACGGGGTGCTGAAGGACAACTTCCAGAACTCCGCCAACCCGACACCCAACACCATCGCCGTCATTCCTTACTACAACGACGCCTTCTTCACCGCCATGCCCGAAGAAGCGTTCATCCAGAAGGACGTCAACTGGGTACGCCTGCAGGACATCACCCTGAGCTACGGGTTCACGAAGGAGACGATGAAATACATGCTCAAGGGCCTCAAGACCCTCGACGTGTTCGTGACAGGCAACGACCTGGTGCTGATCACGAACTACCGCGGCGCGGACCCGCAGGTGAACGGCAACACCGCCGGCACCCGGGGCGTGGGCGCCTTCGGCTTCGACTACGGCACGCTCCCCCTCCCCCTCGGCCTGAACTTCGGCCTTCGCGCCGGATTCTAACCTGACCCAAAACGAACGAACGATGAAACGATTCCTGCATACCCTTCCACTGCTGGCCGTCCTCACCGGTGTCCTCGGCGGTTGCGACAAGAAGATCGACGAGGCCTTCCCCCACCCCAACGCCACGGTGAGGGTACCCATCGAGACCCTCCTCCCCGGCATCATCAGCAACTTCCACGGCAACTCCTCCGCAGCCGGCTCCGCCTACGGCCTCGCCAACGACGGGACCAACGTCGGCCGCTATATCCAATACTGGGTCGCCAACGGCGCCGGCAACCAGTACGACCAGATGGGCGGCGCCACCGGCGCCAGCGATGTCATGGGCTCCATCTGGGCCATGCACTACTACGGCATGGGACAGAACCTCAACCGCATGATCGAATGGGGCAAGGAGGAAAAGAAATGGGACTACGTCGGCGTCGGATACGCCATCCAGGCCTGGAGCTGGCTCGTCACCACCGAGATGTACGGCGACATCATCCTGCGCGAGGCCTTCAACACCAGCCAGCTTGTCTTCAAGTATGACACACAACAGGACGTCTACGACACCGTCCGCGTCATCGCCCGCATGGCCCTCGACTACCTGAACCGCACCGGCGACGGCGTCAGCCAGGCCAACCTCGCCAAGGGCGACGCCTTCTTCCTCAAAGGCGACGTCAACAAATGGAAGAAGTTCGTCAACGGCACCCTCGCCCTATCCTTCAACCACCTCAGCAACAAATCGTCCTACAGCCCCGACTCGGTCATCAAATACGCCAATCAGGCGATGCTGACCAATGCCGACAACGCCGTCATGACCTTCGCGAACACAGGAATCACCGGCACCTCCAACTTTTACGGTCCCTACCGCAACAATGTGGGCTCGCTCCGGCAGGGCGCCTACATCGCCAACCTCATGAGCGGACTCAACAGCACCTTCAGCGGCGTGTCCGACCCCAGGGGCTTCTACCTGCTGCGCGAAAACACCAACAACACCCTCCGTGGCGCCCAACCCAACAAGGGCACCAGCGGACTGGCCGTCAACGACCAGCCGCGCAACTTCTGGGGCGGACTCTTCTCCTCCGCCGTGGCCCCCACCGTCGATACCGCCTGCCGCTATGTCTTCCGCAACGGCGCCCCCTGGCCCGTCATGACAGCAAGCATGATGAAGTTCACCCTCGCCGAAGCCTATTACCGCAAAGGCATGCGCACGGAGGCCCTCGCCAACTACACCGACGGGATCAGCCTGAACATCGACCAGCTAGTGGCCGACTATTCCGTCGCCATCCGCACCCAGTGGGCCATCACACCGGCACGAAAGACGGCCTTCCTCACCAACCCGGTGGTGGTGCCCCCGGCCGCCAACCTCCGGCTGTCACACATCATGCTGCAGAAATACATCGCCCTCTACGGCTGGGGCATGCAGGAGACCTGGACCGACATGCGGAGGTACCATTATAACGATGTCGAGTCCGGCACCACCAACCAGGTGTATGCCGACTTCACCCCGCCCAGCGGCATCGACCTGTTCATCAACAACCGCGGGAAATTCGTCTACCGGGCAAGGCCGAGGTATAACTCCGAGTACCTCTACAACGTGGCCGAACTCCAGCGGCTGGGCGCCCTCGACCTGGACTATAACACCAAGGAACAATGGTTCAGCCTGAAGTAACCACCTGAAAAAACCGGAACCATGGCAAAGCACAATACGACCATACCGGCCCTGCTCGCCGTCATCCTGACCCTGTCAGCCTGCGAGAAGGAGACCACCCTCTACCTGTCGGAGCAGACAGACCTCAGCGGGAAATCGCTCATCAAGGTATACAGCGCTACCCTCAACGCGACCCGCAACTACGTCTACCTCGATACTAAGGCCGTCACGGGGGCGGGCATCGCCTATGGCGGGCTCTTCCCCTCCGTCTCCTACTACTCCGCGATCCCTGCCGGCTCCCGGAACGTCGAGATCCGGGATACGCTTGTCACGAGCACCCAGACACCCCTGCGGTTCACCTTCACCTTCGACGCCGCGGCCAACTACACCATCTTCACCTTCGACACCACCACCGCCACCAAACACCTGGTCGTGAAGGATGACATCCAGGTACCGAACGACACCACCGCCCGCATCCGCTTCGCGAACCTCATCTTCGCCCGCATTGCGGTTCCTGCGGTCGACATCTTCTCCATCAAGCGGCAGGCGAACATCTTCTCGAACGTGTCGGCGGCCTCGGTGACCAACTTCATCCCCTATGCCACCGATGTGGCGGACACGCTTTTCGTACGGGCGGCCGGTACGACGGCCAACCTCACGCAGCTGAACGGCATCCTGCCCCGAGAGAAGCGGAGCTATACCGTCGTCTTCAGGGGGAACTATCAGTTGACATCGGGTACCAGCGCCCGGACACTGACCAGCTTCACCAGCTACTGACCCGGACACCGGGGATGCAAGAAGTCGAAGCCGATGGCCTGTCCACCGGTTCCGACTTCTTTTCATTTGGGGGATGGCGCATCCTCGCGCGGCCACCCCGACAGCGTTGCCGCAACGAGGGCGTAGGATTCAGTGAAGGCCCTTGGCACCGAGGTATCGCTCGGCATCGAGGGCGGCCATGCAGCCGCTGCCGGCCGCCGTGACGGCCTGGCGGTAGGTCTTGTCCTGCACGTCTCCGGCCGCGAAGACCCCTTCGATGTTCGTTCGGGATGAGCCGGGTACGGTGAGGATGTAGCCGGCCTCATCCATGTCGAGCCAGCCCTTGAAGATATCCGAGTTGGGTTGATGGCCGATGGCCACGAAGAAGCCGCTCACCGTGAGGGGTGTGGTCTGGCCTGTCCGGGTGTCGCGGATGCGGACGCCCTCCACGCGGGTGCCGCCCAGCACCTCTTCGGTCTCGCTGTTCCAGTGGATGGTGATGTTGGGGGCGGCGAGGACGCGTTCCTGCATGACCTTGGAGGCCCGCATCCGGTCGCGTCGGACGATCATATGGACATGGGTGCACAGCTTGCTCAGGTAGAGGGCCTCCTCGGCGGCCGTATCACCAGCCCCCACGATGGCCACATCCTTCCCCCGGAAAAAGAAGCCGTCGCAGACGGCGCAGGCACTCACACCATGCCCGTTGAGCCGTTGCTCGCTCTCCAGGCCCAGCCACTTGGCACTGGCACCCGTGGCGATGATGACGGCATGGGCCTGCAGTTCCTTCTCGTCGTCGATCCAAACGCGGTAGGGCTGCACGGAGAAGTCGACACGGGTGGCGAGGCCGTAGCGGATGTCGGCGCCCATACGGGCCGCCTGCTTCTCGAAATGGACCATCATCTCCGGTCCCTGCACACCATCGGGATAGCCGGGATAGTTCTCCACCTCGGTTGTGATGGTGAGCTGTCCGCCCGGCTGTATCCCCTGGTAGAGGACGGGGGCGAGGTTGGCCCGCGATGCATAGATGGCTGCGGTGTATCCGGCGGGGCCCGACCCGATGATCAGGCAGCTGACGGTCTCTGGTGTAGGGGATTCCATGTCTGGCGGTTTGTGTTGGGTGCGCGAAAGTACGGCAGAACGCGAAAACGGGCGGTGACAGGGGGCGCCATTCCCATTACTAGCGTTTGGGGATGACAAGGCTTCGGTATTGGGCGGCATATCCGGAGAATGCGCCCAGTGCCCCGCCGGAGACGTTGCCCAGCACCTTGATGGGGTTGGAGAAGGGATTGCCGACGCTTTGGAAGCTGAACTCAAGGGTCCTCCAGAAATCGTAGGTGGCCTTGTCGATCTCGCAGAGTTTGAATACGACGGTGTCGCCCCGCTGGAAATAGTCGTTGTCGGGGTCGAAGGCCAGGTTGCGGCTCACGCCACGGTCGACTTCGACCGTATAGGTGGTGCCGTCGATCACCTGGTCGTCGAAGACGGAGTTGGTGCCGGGGAGGAAGGGTTCCCGGTTGACGCGGGTAAAGTAACGGATATAGCTGCCCAGGCCGGGCTTGTCGGTACCCTTGAGCATGAGTACGGCCCGGTTGGAGTCGGCCGCATCCTGTGGCTTGCGGATCCCTTCCCACCATAGGGAGTCGATGCGACGGGTGATGGCGGGGATGGATGTGGTGGCCTGATAGGTCCGACCCTCCGTGCGGATCTCGAGGGTGTAGGTGGTGTTGAGACGGCCGAGCAGGGTATTGGGCGGGTCTGTCGGGTCGACCGAGTAATGGACGAGCCACAGACCGGACCCGAAGCGGGTGGAGTCCTCCTTGAGCCGGATGCGGCGGCTGCCATCCGAGACAAGTACTTCGGCCCGACGGACAAAGGTGGCCCCGAGGACCTTGGGGTCGATCCGGTCGTAGTAGCCCATGCTCGTCGAGAGGATGACGAAGGGGGGCTGTCCGTACTCGATCTGCGCATCGACCACCAGGGAGGATGCCTTTTCCTTGAGGTCTATCGTGATGTCCTTCTCACAGCCGACGGTGCCCAGCAGGAGGGCCAGGACGGGGATGCGGCTGCTGAACGTCCGATGGTGGACCTTTGACTTCGGGGCCTGCGGTTGGAGGGTATCACTGGGCATACAACGGGATAACGCAAAAGCGGGCTCGAGGGTTCTCCCGGGGCAGGCATGAAAAAGGCCCTCCGGAGGAAGGGCCTTGATAGGAATGTACGGAACAATGGGGTCAGCCGAGATAGGCTTTCAGTGCGTTGCTGTAGCGGGCCTTCTGGAGGCGCTTGATGGCGCGTTCCTTGATCTGCCGGATGCGTTCCTTGGTGAGGTCGTATTTCTGACCGATCTGTTCGATGGTGACGCCGTTCTCGCCGTCGAGGCCGAAATAGGCGTTGACGATCTCGGCCTCGCGGGGGCTGAGCGACTTCAGCACCCGGCGGATCTCGGCGCGGAGGGAGTCTTTGATGACGTCATCGTCGGTCTCGTCGCTGCCGGGCAGCATGTCGCCCATGGCCACATCCTCAGCCTCGTGCACCGGGGCGTCCAGCGAGGTATGCCGGGTATTGCTTTGGAAGATGTTGTTGATCTCGGTCTCGCTCATGTCGAGCAGCTCGGCCAGTTCCTCGGTGGAGGGTTCCCGCTCGTGCTCCTGTTCGAAGGCCATGTAGGCCTTGTTGGCCTTGTTGTAGGTGCCGATCTTGTTCTGCGGGAGGCGCACGAGGCGTCCCTGTTCGGCGAGGGCCTGGAGGATGGACTGACGGATCCACCACACGGCATAGGAGATGAACTTGAAGCCCTTGGTTTCGTCGAAACGCTGGGCGGCCTTGATCAGGCCGAGGTTGCCCTCGTTGATCAGGTCGCAAAGCGACAATCCCTGGTGCTGATACTGCTTGGCCACGGAGACCACGAACCGCAGGTTGGCCTGTACGAGTTTGTCCAGCGCGTGCTGGTCGTGCATCTTGATGCGTTGGGCCAGGGTGGTCTCCTCCTCCGGGGTGATCATGGAGATCTTGGAGATCTCCTGGAGGTATTTCTCAACTGCCTGGGAATCCCGATTCGTGATCTGCGTCGCTATCTTGAGTTGCCTCATACGTTTTCAAATGACATGACAATCAATAACATCACAAGTCTGTCCTTGGTTCAAGAGGTAGCGAGCGTCCGTGGATAACACCCTGGAGGGTACGTCAGGATGTAACAAATGTAATCGGGGACGTCGAGAAATCATAGGGGCGGGACCCGATCCGGGCGACATATTTATGTCACCGATGCCTAATCTCTACAAAATTAGCGCATTTCGCGGACCTGCAATTCACGGGTCATTGCATATTTTCGCCGCATGCGGATGGACTACCGGTCGGATACGGTGACGAAGCCGTCTTCGGGCATGCTGGAGGCGATGCGGTCGGCCCCCTTGGGCGATGATGTGTTCGGGGAGGATCCCAGCATCATCGCGTTGGAGGAGCGGCTCGCGGAACGCTTCGGCAAGGAGGCGGGTCTATTCTGCCCGAGCGGCACCATGACCAATCAGATCGCCATCAAATGCCATACCATCCCTGGCGACGAGGTCATTTGCGACGCTGATTCGCACATCTACCAGTACGAGGGGGGTGGCATCGCCTCCAATGCCGGCTGTTCTGTCCGGCTGCTGGCAGGTGACCGCGGGCGCATCCGAGCCACGCAGGTGGCTGCTGCGGTCAACGACCCGGCCGACCCGCACAAGGCCCTGTCCCGATTGGTCAGTCTGGAGAATACCGCCAACCGGGGCGGCGGCAGCATCTACAACCTTGGCGAGGTGGCACGCATCCGCGAAGTGTGTGACGCCCATGGGCTCGCCCTGCATCTCGACGGGGCGCGTCTGTTCAACGCGATCGTGGCCGGAGGCGGATCCCCCCTCGATCACGGGACGCTCTTCGACACGGTCTCCATCTGCCTGAGCAAGGGGCTGGGTGCGCCGGTCGGCAGCGTGCTGCTGGGTACCCGTGCTTTCATCCGGAAGGCCCGCAGGGCCCGGAAGGTCTTCGGCGGGGGCATGCGTCAGGCCGGCATGCTGGCGGCTGCCGGCAGTTACGCCCTCGATCATCATGTCGAACGGCTATCGGAAGACCATCGGCATGCACGGGAGATCGCATCGGCTTTGGAGAAGAAGGCGTTCATCCGACGCATCCTGCCCGTGGAGACCAACATCGTCATCGCCGAGACGGAGCCGCCCTGCACACCCCGCGCCTTCGTCGCCGCGATGGCGGCCAGGGACATCCTCCTCTTCGCCGTATCGGCGGAACGAATCCGCATGGTCACGCATCTGGACATCACCCCGGAGATGGTCCAACGGACGATCTCGGTGATAGCGGACATGGAAACCCCTGTCGGATGAGGAATACAGACCCCACGACGACGACCGCATGGGCGCGGCTCGAGCGACATGCGGCCGATGCCGCCCACCGGTTGGATATGCGGGAACTCTTCCGTCGCGACCCGGACCGGTTCGGACGCATGTCCATCCGTTTCGAAGACCTGCTCTTCGACTACTCCAAGAACATCGCCGACGACGAGACGCTGGGGCTGCTGTTCTCCCTGGCAGCGGAATGCGGACTGTCGGAAGCCATCACGTCGATGTTCGATGGCCTCCCCATCAACGCCACCGAGGGAAGGGCCGTGTTGCATACCGCCCTGCGCGACTTCAGCGGAGGGCCCGTCGTCACGGCCGGTCAGGATGTCATGCCCGACGTCGTCTGGGTCAGGGACCAGATGCGTGCTTTCTGCCGTCGCATCCATGGCGGCGAATGGCGCGGATACACGGGCAAACCCATCCGACGCATCGTCAACATCGGCATCGGTGGCAGCGACCTGGGGCCCCTCATGGTCTGCGAAGCCCTGAGACCCTACCATGTCCCAGGCATGACGGTCGACTTCGTCTCCAACGTCGATGCCAGCCACATCGCCGAAGCCCTGCGCAGGTCGGACCCCGAGCAGACCCTCTTCCTCATCGCCTCCAAGACCTTCACCACGCAGGAGACCATGACCAACGCCCATACGGCCCAGGAATGGTTCCTTCGCCATGCCGTGGACCCCGCCCATATCCGTCGGCATTTTGCAGCCCTGTCGACCAATGGAAGGGCCGTGGAGGCCTTCGGCATCGACCCCGAGAACATGTTCGTCTTCTGGGACTGGGTGGGTGGTCGCTACAGCCTCTGGAGCGCCATCGGATTGTCGGTCGCACTGGCCGTGGGATACGAACGCTTCGAGGAGCTGCTCCGTGGCGCACATGCGACCGACCTGCATTTCCGCCACACCCCTTTCGACCGCAACATCCCCGTCATCATGGCCCTGCTGGGCATCTGGTACACCAATTTCCTGGGAGCCGCCAGCGAGGCCGTCCTCCCCTACGACCAATACCTGCACCGGTTCCCGGCCTACCTGCAGCAGGGTAACATGGAGAGCAACGGAAAATGTGTCGACCGCAACGGACACCGGGTCTCCTATCCGACCGGACCGGTGATCTGGGGCGAGCCGGGCACCAACGGCCAGCACGCCTTCTTCCAACTCATCCACCAGGGGACCCAGATGATCCCCTGCGACTTCATCGCGCCCGCCCTCAGCCACCACCCGCTGGGCGACCATCACATCAAACTACTTGCCAACTTCCTTGCCCAGACGGAAGCCCTCATGAACGGCAAGAGCGATGCCGAGGCGAGGGCCGAGACGGCCGACCCCGCCATCGTCCCCTACCGCGTCTTCGAAGGCAACCGCCCGACCAACACCTTCCTGTTCCGCCAGATCACGCCCCATGCCCTCGGATGCCTGATCGCCCTCTACGAACACAAGATCTTCGTCCAGGGTGTCGTATGGAACATCTACAGTTTCGACCAATGGGGTGTCGAACTCGGCAAGCAACTGGCCAACCGCATCCTTCCGGAACTCACGGCAGAGACCCCTCCCTCAGGGCATGACGCATCCACCCTGGGTCTCATCCAAGCGCTGAAAGAGATGCGTAAGAACAGCCCATGACCATCCGGCATCGGGTGATGGGGCCAGGACGGGGATCGGGGCCAGGTTCGTCCCCGGCTGTGCGGAGCGGATGTTCAGCAGGGATGACGACCCTTGCAGGAAGGGGGAGAGCTCCGGACAGGCCTCACCACTTGTCGATCGGATCGCCGGGCCCCATGGGGGGTTCGTAGCCGCCGGGAAGACCGGGACGATCGTTACGGTACCGGGGCGAGTCGGCATCCCCTCCTCCGGGGTGGTCGTAAGGTCCTTCGTATTCCCCGTCGTTGTCGTGGTTGAAGGCGTCGAAGTCGAAGTCGGGCATGAGTTCCGTCTTGACGTGGTCGACGGCTTCCTGCAGGGCCTTGGTGAATTTATTGAAATCCTCCTTGTAGAGGAAGATCTTGTGCCTGTCGTAGCCGTTGTCGTCGAAGCGCTTGCGGCTTTCCGTGATGGTCAGGAAGAAATCGTCGTTGCCCCGCGTGGCACGCACGTCAAAGAAATAGGTCCGGCGCTTGCCGGCCCGGATACGCTTGCTGTAGACGCTGTCGTTCCGCTTGTCGTTGCTTTCGTAGCTCACGGGGATGGGGTTGCGTAGGGAGGGAACTTACAATCCGAATATGTAATACATGAAAATCGAAAAGATTTGTTAATTGACAAAAAAAATATTTTTTCATAGTTCCGGGAGGCTGGTGTCGAGGGTATCGGACTGTTGGCGTTCGACGATGTTGCGGTAGGCGGTTCCGGACGCCATGAGGGTGGCGTGGGTGCCTTCTTCGATGATACGGCCGTTATCGAGGATGATGATGCGGTCGAAGGGTATGCCGGTGATGACGCGGTGGGTGATGAGGATGGTGGTGCGGTCTTGCATGGCTTCGCGGAGTCCATCGAGGATGCGGTGTTCGGTGCGGGCGTCGACGGCGCTGAGGCAGTCGTCGAAGAGGAGGATGCCGTTGGGGTTGGCGAGTGCCCGGGCGATGGATATCCGTTGTTTCTGGCCGCCGCTGAGGTTGACGCCGCGTTCGCCCACGAGGGTGTCGAAGCCTTGGGGGAAGGCGTCGATCTCTTCGTCGATGGCGGCCTGTCGGGCGGCCTGTCGGACGGCGGTGTCGTCGAGATCGGGTGCCCCGAAGCGGATATTGTTGGCGACGGTGTCGCTGAAGAGGAAGACATCCTGGGGGACGAACCGGACCTGCCGGCGGAGGGAAGCGAGGGTGTAGTCGCGGATGTCGCGGTCGTTGATGCGGACGGATCCCTTGTCGGGGTCGAGTTGTCTGAGGAGCAGGTGGGCGAGGGTTGACTTTCCGGATCCTGTGCGGCCGAGGATGGCCACCTTTTCACCTTTCCGGATCCGGAGGGTAATGTCGTCGAGGGCCAGGACGCCGGTATGGGGGAAGCGGAGGCTGACGTGATCGAAGGCGATGTCGCCGGGTTGGGTGAGTTGGAGGGCGCCGGGCCGGTCGGTGATGGCGGGGGCTGTCTGCAGGAATTCGTTGAGGCGTTTCTGGGAGGCGGCGGCGCGCTGGATCATGCTGGCCACCCATCCGATTGCGCTCACGGGGAAGGTGAGCATGTTGATGTACACGACGAATTCCGCGATGGTGCCTGGGGATATGCGGTGATGGACCTGGTAGATGCCGCCGATGCAGATGGTGAGGAGGGTGCTGATGCCGATGAGCAGGGATATGGAGGGGAAGTATACGGCTTCTACCATCGCCAGTCCGACGGCGCTGCGGCGGTAGCGTTCGGATACGGAGGCGAAGAAGGCGGACATCGCCGATTCCTGGACGAACGACTTGATGACGCGGATGCCGGCATAGCTTTCCTGGGCCCTGGAGGTGAGTTCGCCGAGTTGTGACTGGATATGTTCGCTCCTGCGGTTGATGACGTCGTTGACGCGGTAGATGGTGAAGGCGAGGATGGGCAGGGGTGAGAGGACGATCAGCGAGAGCACGGCGTCCTCCCGGAACATGAAGTACAGGCTGAAGGTGATGAGGGCGACGAGGTTGGCCATGTACATGATGGACGGGCCGGTGTACATGCGGACGCGGCCGACGTCTTCCGACATCCGGCTCATGAGGTCGCCGGTGCTGTGCGTCTTGTAGAAGAGGCTGTCGAGGCGCTGGTAGTGCCGGTATATTTCGGCCTTCTGGTCGAACTCGATGTGGCGGCTCATGACGATGAGGGTCTGACGCATGAGGAACATGAAGAAGCCGCGCAACAGGGCGGAGGCGAGGAGCAGGGTGCCGCAGAGGAGGACGAGCGTACCGAAGTCGAGCCCGGAGCTTTCCACCTGGCGGATGAACAGGGAGACCAGGGGGTCGTAATAGCTTTTTCGGAGCCCCGCTGCGGGGTCCGCCAGCCTGTCGAGCTGGTGTGTCACCCTGTCGACGACATAGCCCGTCACCTGGGGTGCGAGGATGCCAAAGTAGTTGGAGAGGATGACGAAGGCGATGCCGGAGAGCAGGCGCCACTTGTATCGAAGGAAATGACCGTTGAGGGCCCTGAGCTCTCTCATGAATGCCCAAAGATAAGGGATAGCCCAGACGGGGTATTCGGCAGGGTGGGCGCCATGGCAAAGAATTTTTCCGCAGGACCTCGGGGTGGGATACATTTGCTTCGGAGAGATGGCAGAGCGGTCGAATGCGGCGGTCTTGAAAACCGTTATACGGGTAACCGTATCGGGGGTTCGAATCCCTCTCTCTCCGCCAACCTCAACAGCCGGCCGACAGGCCGGTTTTTTATCGACCGGAACGTGCCAAACCGAAGGTTCGGGCACGGGACGGGAGAGAAAAAACCGGGGCGCTGTGCGCCCCGGCTGTTGAGGTTGAAGCCCCCCACCCCGGGATCATGCGCAGCATAATCCCTGCTGCCGACAGGCCGGTTTTTTATCGAC